>OJOH01000426.1_pt1 | contig 28773 bp, 24 predicted proteins | sample 1598201 | NCBI WGS metagenome assembly OJOH01 (sample SAMN03922462, study PRJEB24848) | human gut metagenome | isolation source: stool sample | host: Homo sapiens | place: Germany | collected 2009-11 | reverse complement strand
TGCCGTGCCGCAGCTGCCGGAGCGGTGCTTAAGCCGCAAGGCGGGAATTGTGCGGCGTTGCCCTTGACATTTGAGAAAAAAATGCTATACTGCTACTATTAATAGTTATAATAAATCATTAGCTAATATGGGGTGCATTAAAGAATATACATTCCGATATTCAAATAGGAAGAAAGAAGATGTGCGTAATGAAAATGAAGAAACTGACCACTTTCGTTGCCTGCGCCGCTATGGCTGGTGTGTTCGCTACCAGCGCATTTGCTGCCAATGATGCACAGGTTGCCCGCGCTCAGGATTACCTGAACTCCAAGGGCATTGCCTACACTGTTACCGCTTCTGATGTTGACAAGGCTCTTGCTGCTGGCTACACTGCCGACAGCCTGGTTGCCAAGGCAAACGAGCTGCTGGACCGTGCAAAGTCTGATCCCGAAGGTGCAAAGAACGAGGCTGTCAGCATCCTGAATGCTCTGGGCGCTTCTGTTTCCGATGCAAAGGTTACCGTCAACGGCAACGATATCACCATCTCTGCCAACATCAACGGCACCTACGTCCCTTACAGCTTCAGCAATGCCGATACCCATCCGGAAATCGGCGAAGCCATCAAGAATGGCACCTGGGGCGTTGCTGAAAGCACCACCACCGCTGCTGCCAGCCTGAAGAACGGCAATGGCGTTATCAAGGCTACCGGCGACAATGCTGGTATCGCTATGCTGGTTGCTGTGGTTGCCATCGCGGGCACCATGGGTGTTGCTGTTCGCAAGAGCCGTGACGCTGAGTAATCACGCCTAACTAACATGTTGTTCGCCGCGGCGTGCCGCGGCGAATTTTTTTGTTTCAGCGTCAGGTATGGGCCGCAGCCTGTGCCTGAACGGGGAGAAAAAATAAATGACGCACAAGAACGATTTTTTGCGCAAAGGTCCGGCAGGGCTGGTGGTAGTGCCACTGCTGTTTGCGCTGGTCACGTTGGCGCTGCTGGCGGTCATGTTCAAGGTGTTTGCCGCACCGTACTACTCGCTGGTAGAGTGGTTTATGGAAACCAGCGTGGTGGAAACCCAGCCCAAGGACCTGTTTGATGAGGCAGCCCAGACCCTGACCAATACGGAAAATGACCAGACCGCACAGGAAGAGCCGGAACAGGAAACCATCCCGCTGAGCAGCATTACCTACCCCAGCAAGGGGGACCGCTATGGCCGCATTACCATTGCGGGCACCACGGTGGACGCGCCGGTGTATTACGGTGACACCAACAGCATCCTGAACCAGGGCGTTGGTACTTATGTGGACAGCAGCGGAGCAGGCATCCCTGGTGAAAGTAAGACCATTTTGATGGCGGGCCACAACAACACCTTTTTTAACGATCTGCAGAGCGTTGAGGTGGGCGATGTGGTGACGATCGAGACCCATTACGGTACCTACACCTATACGGTGGAGCGCTGCGAGGTGCGGGATTACCAGGATACCACCACGTATGACTTTACACGCACCGATGAAAACCTGATCCTGTATACCTGCTACCCGTTTGATGCGCTGGGCTTTACCCCTAACCGCTACTTTGTTTATGCCAGTTACACATCCGGCCCGGAGCTGGATGCTGACCGTTGAGGGAGGAGATGCAGAGATGACGCAACAAAAAAACTCCCGCAAAGGCAGCGCTGTGTGGCCGATGGTGCTTTCCTGGCTGAGCAGCCTGATTTTGGCACTTTTGGCGGTGTTTGTCATGCTGTTTACCACGTTTGGTAACGTGGGCTATATGCAGAGCTGCGTGAAAAGCTCCGGCTATGCCCAGAGCGCCTATGATGATATGGTACAGGATTTTATCAGTTATGGTGCAGCCACCGGTTTTGATGCCGATGTTATGACGGGGTTTATGTCTGTTGACCAGGTGGAAAGCGACATGCAGGATGCTGTGGCGGGGCTGTATGCCAAAACGCTGACCTATTATACCCGCGATAATATCGCGGAAGCTGTTTACAGCGCCATGGAACAGGCTACGGCAGACCGTGGCATTACGCTGGAAGGCGAAACCAAGACGGCCGTGGAAACCGTGGCTGAGGCTGTGCGTATGGAGTATGCCTCCTACACCGCGGTGCCGCTGGTCAGCCAGCTGCGTACCCTGGTGCAGAAACTGCAAAAGGTGATGGTAATCGGCTTGGTGGTCAGTGCGGTGCTGCTGTGCGCTGCGGTAGTGTCCATGCTGCACATCAGCCGCAAAGATGCCCACCTGGGGGCACGCTGCCTGGTGTATGCCCTTGGCGGTGCTGCTGTGGTGTGCCTGGTGCTGGGTGTGGGCGTTAAGCCGATGATCGGCTTAACGCGCCTGGGCATTGACCCGCCTGCCCTGAAAAACCTGCTGATTGCTTATGTGGGCGGTTTGTTTGGCCGCTTTGTGGTGATGGCAGTGATCTATTTTGTGCTGGCGATAGTGCTTGGCGTATTGGTGAGCAGGCACAAAAAGCACAGAGCATGATGATAGAGTTTATAGAATAAGGGCAATACCGCATAATTCTAAGTGCCGATATGGCGAGCGAGGTGCGGCAGATGCTAAGCCAAAAAGCGCAGATAATACTGGATGCTGCAAAGGTGAGCGCCGCCAGTGGCGGAAACAGCGAACCGAAGCACGATGCGGGTACCGCAACCCGACATTATCGAGCATTTTGGCAACGCAGATGCCGTGCCGCAGCCGCCGGAGTGGTGCTTAAGCCGTCAGGCGGGAATTGTGCGGTGCTGCCTTAGGTGCATTACAAAATTTGTAATATGAGAGATGGGCCAAGGTTGCGGCGGGGTGAGGGCACCCCGCCCTACCACTTACCACATATTATAAAATGCACTGTAGGGAACGGTCTATCTCCGGCCTAAGAGCCGGGATTAAAATCTCGGTTGGCCCCCGAAACTCGCCTGCGGGCGCAGTGTCCCCTACAAATGGGGGGGATTGCTTTTTGCCAATTTTCAATGTGTGGTCAGGCAGGGCTTCGGCGGGGTCGGGTGACCCCGCCCTACTGCGAGGTTATGGCTAGTACCTACAAATAAAATAGCGCAAACAGCGTAAAATAAAAACACCCCGGAACCGCATAAGAATATGCGATTCCGGGGCGTAATGTTACTGGATAAAGGGCAAATTAAATCTTCGCCAAATCAAGCCTTGTTGGCAGAGCCGAACAGCTCGATCTTCTCCTTGACCTTATCCATGATGGCGTCTGCGCCCGGCTTCAGCAGCTTGCGCGGGTCATAGCCCTTGCCCTGCTGATCCTTGCCGGCTTCGATGTACTTGCGGGTAGCCTCAGCAAATACCAGCTGGCAGTCAGTGTTGACGTTGATCTTGGAAACACCCAGACGGATGGCTTTCTGAACCATCTCGTCGGGGATGCCGGTGCCGCCGTGCAACACCAGAGGAATGTTGTTGGTCGCCTGATGGATGCGCTCCAGAGCTTCAAAGTCCAGGCCCTTCCAGTTGGCGGGGTAAATGCCGTGGATGTTGCCGATGCCGGCAGCCAGGAAGTCAACGCCCAGAGCGGTGATCTTGGCGCACTCTTCGGGGTCAGCGATTTCGCCGTTGCCGACTACGCCGTCCTCAACGCCGCCGATGGAACCAACTTCGGCTTCGATGGACAGGCCCTTGTCGTGTGCCAGCTCAACCAGCTCACGGGTCTTGGCAATGTTCTCTTCGATGGGGTAGTGGGAGCCATCGAACATGATGGAGGTAAAGCCAGCTTCAATGCAGGCCTTTGCGCCCTCATAGGTGCCGTGGTCCAGGTGCAGGGCAACGGGAACCGTGATGCCGAGAGATTCATCCATTGCGCGCACCATGGCGGCAACGGTCTTGAAACCGGTCATATATTTGCCGGCACCCTCGGAAACGCCCAGGATAACCGGGCTCTGCATGGCCTGAGCCTGAAGCAGAATGCTCCGGGTCCACTCCAGGTTATTGATATTGAACTGGCCAACACCATAGTGGCCGTCACGAGCTTTGAGGAGCATATTGGTTGCATTTACGAGCATAACAGGTACCTCCTATAAATTCAGTTCAAGCGGCTGGAGGGTCTGACCCTACCAGCTATTTTATTATAGACCGACTTTGATAAAAAATCAACAATAATCACGGCTTTTTACCCAAGAATGAGTAAAAAGTCCAGAAAATGGGATGATTGCACAGTGTTAGACGTGTGATTTTGGGTAAGATTTATGAAAGAATAGCAGAATGACCAGCATCCGATGCGCCAATTTGGTCGGAATGTGCAGAATGGACAGAGGGGCGGACGCAGGAAAACGGGAAATACAATTTGAATATAAAATTAAATAAAATACAATAAGTTGATTTGCGCGAGGCCATGAGAGAGATGCATTTATAAAAGGGGGGTAGGATGAGGGGACGGAACGGTCAAGACCGTTCCCTACAGACAGGGAAAAGGAAAATACGGAAAGGGAAGGTTGATGTGGACATAGCACAGCAGGACCCAAGGCAAAACAAAATCGGCCCCTGCCTTGGTGCGGCAGGGGCCGATAAATTCAGTGATTCAAATAACTCAAAAATGCGGAAAAGAAAGTTTTACCGGTCGATGGGGGCAGTCTTGGCTTTCAGCCAGGTCTTTTCCTCCTCGGTCAGGCGGGGGCTGAGCATCTCGTATACATGGGCATGGTAGGCGTTCAACCAGTTGATCTGGTCACGGGTCAGTTCGTCCACAATGACCGGCTCGGTGGAGATGGGCACCAGGGTCAGCGGCTCAAATTTCAGCCAGTGACCATATTGGTTGGTGCCGGCATCCACGCATTCCAGCTCGTTCTCGATGCGGATGCCGACTTCATCGGTCTCATAAACGCCCGGCTCATCGGTGATGGTCATGCCCTCTTTGAAGACAATGGGGTTCTGGGGGCGCAGGCTCTGGGGGCCTTCGTGCACCGAGGAGATGTAGCCAACGCCGTGGCCGGTGCCGCAGCGGTAGTTGATTTTGTGTGCCCACAGCGGGCCGCGGGCAAAGCTGTCCAGTGCAAAGCCGGTGCAGTAATCCAGGAAGACGGTGCGGGCAATGTCAATGTGGCTCTGCAGGGTCCAGGTGTAGTATTTGCGCTCGTTCTCGGTCAGGGGGCCGACCGGGTAGGTGCGGGTGATATCGGTGGTGCCGCAGTCATACTGGCCGCCGTTATCCACCAGCAGGAAGCCGCGCGGCTCAATCACGCTGTCCACTTCGCCCTCGGCATGGTAGTGCATCATGGCGGCGTTGGGGCCGTAAGCGGCAATGGTATCAAAGCTGTCCTCAAAATAGCCGGGCATTTCGGCACGGCGCTTTTGCAGCATCTTTTCAATGTCAGTCTCGTGCAGGATTTTGCCCTCGGCGATGGCCTTTTCCAAGTCCATCTGGAAACGCACCATGGCAACGCCGTCACGCACATGGCATTCGCGGATGTTGGCAAGTTCGACCGGGTTTTTGACACCTTTCAGTGCAAAGATCGGGTCGGCACCGGTAACGGTCTTGTGCTCGTTCAGGGCGCAGTACAGGTCATAGTTGGTGGCTTTCTCGTCTACGAGGAACACTTCCTCTGCGGGCAGAGCGTGTACGGTATCGATCAGCTCCGGGTAGTCGCGCAGGGAAACGCCGTTATCGGCCAACGTTTTTGCGTCGGCATCATTCAGGCGGCCGGGGGCGATAAACAGGGTGCAGCTGTCCATCGTGACAAGGGCATAAGCAACGGCCAGCGGGGTACAGGGCAGGTCGCGTGCGCGCATGTTGGTCAGCCAGCCCACACAGTCCAGACCAGTCACGGCCAGGGCGGTGGCACCGGCTTTTTTCAGCTCGTCACGCACCATGGCAATGCGCTGGGCGGCGGTGGCGCCGGTCTGCTCAACAGTCAGCAGCTCACAGGGGGTGTTGGGCAGGCTGGGGCGGGTGGTCAGGCTCTCCCACAGGGGGGAGACGATATCCTTGCTTTCCAGCTTGGCGCCGCTCTTGGCCAGAGCGGCGGCATAGCCGTTGGCAATGGTGGCAGGCACGCAGCTGCCATCCAGCAGCAGGGTCTGTCCTGCGGCAAAATGGGCGGTCAGGTACTCTTCCACGGTGGGCACCCCGGCAGAACCGGCGTGCATGCACTCAATTTCGGTACCGGCCAGCTGACGGTCACCCTGAACATAAAAGCGGCCATCGCACCACAGGGCGCTGCCGGTCAGGGTGACAACAAGGGTGGAGTTCTCGCCGGTAAAGCCGGAGAAAAACGGCAGGCTGTTGTAATAAGCGGGCAGATATTCACTGGAGTGGGGGTCGCTGGTCATCAGCAAAACACCGTGGGCACCGGCTGCCTGGGCAGCGGCGCGCAGAGCGGCGATTTTTTCATTGGTCGTCAAAATAGTCCTCTCCTTATATGCAGAATGTTGAACAAGTCCATTCTAACATGTTTTCATAAAAGGTCAATACGGGGTGCGGTTCAGTACAGTGCCCAGCAGCGGCAGGCCGCAGCCCTGCAGAAGGTGAGCCGCCTGGCGCAGCTCCTGGTAGGTAACGCCGCCGCTTTGTACCACAAGCAGGGCACCGTCACATACTTTGGCAAGGCTGAGAGCGTCACTGCATTCGCTCAGGGCTGGAGCATCTACCAAAAGATAAGCAAACTTTGGTGCACAGCTTTCCACCATGCGGGCAAAACGGGGGTGTTCCAGCAGCAGGGCCGGGCGGCTGGTGGTGCCGGAGGCCGGAACCAGGCAGGTGCCGCGGATCTCGGTGTGGTAGAGAACTTCCTCCAGAGGAACGCTGCCGGAAAGATAGTGTGCCAGACCCGGCACTTTGTGTTCACCGGTCAGCCCGCACTGGCGGCAGATGCCGGAATGGCGCAGGTCACCGTCAACCAGCAGGCAGCGCTGGCCAAGCCCGGCAAGCAGCTGCCAGAACTGCAAAGCCAGAGTAGTTTTACCTTCCTGCGGGGTAGTGCTTGTGAGCAGAATGATTTTGGCGTCTGGGGCTGTCTGTTCCAGACGCAGGCGCAGCAGATTCAGGGATTCAACCGTCCGGGGTGCCAGCTCCGGCAGGTGGTTCAAAGCAAGTTCTTTCATGGGCGGCCGCCTTTCCGGGTATGGAGGCGGCGGGGCGTGGCATCCGGGATGCAGGCCAGCGGCGAAGAGCCAAGGCAACGGGTCAGATCGTCCGCCGTATAAATATGGTCATCCCGCAGGTAATGCAGGCAGAGGAAAGCAAAGCAGAGCAAAAAGCCGATGCCAGCGCCAAACGCTGCGTGGAACACAGCCCCCGGCCCGGAAAAGCGCTGCGGCGGGGCTGCCTGCTCCACCAGGCGGGGCGGGGTGGTGCCCATGCGGGCAGAGAGATCATCCAACGCAAGGGCAGCCAGTGCGTTGGCAATATCTGCTGCGCGCTGTGGGGAGGAATCGGCCGCAACAATGCGCAGAATATGGGTATCTGCCGGGTGCAGAATGGTAATCTGGTCTTTTAAGTGGGCAGTATCCGTGGAAAGGCCAAGGGTGGAAATAACGGATTCCAGCATGGTGCGGCTGGTCAAAAGCTCCTGATAATCAGCCGTTAATTGCAGTTCCGCATAGCCGGAGGTCAGCCCCTCCTGTGCGGCGGCAACATACAGCTGGGCTTCGGCCTGGTAGCTGCGCGGGGCAAGGCGTGCGGCAGCAAAGGCCAGAATACCTCCCAGCAGGGTACAAACCAGTACCGCGGCGAAATGGGCGGGCAGCAGGCGGAACAGTTCCACGGGGGTCACTTCGCGCCCGGCGGCGCGGGATGCAGGGGCAGCGGGCAAGGTGCTCACCTCCAAAACAGGGCGTGAACAAGGCAAAATTCCGGTAAAAACAGCATACATCAAGTGTAACACGCGCCCGGCGCAAAATTCAATAGAAAAAACGGTTTTTCAGGCGATACTGGGCGATTTTTCGGGCAAACTGCTGAAAGGTGAGAGGATTTTGCAGCAAACGGGGGAAACGCCGCGGTAAAAAGGCGCTGACAGGGCAAGAAGTTTTCAAAAATTTCAAATTTTGGCAGGCCCAAATGGGCGAAAAGCTCTTGACGGGTTTGATATAATAAGGTTAGCAGTAAGAAAACAAGATTGCTAACAACACAAACAAACTTTAAGATAGAAGGGAATATTACCATGGCAGAACAGGTAACTAAAATTGATATTTTCTCCGGCTTTTTGGGTGCAGGCAAAACGACCCTGATCAAAAAGCTCATCAAGGAAGCGTTCCAGGGCGAAAAGATCGTGCTGATCGAAAACGAATTCGGCGAGATCGGCATTGACGGCGGCTTTATGCGTGAGGCTGGCATTCAGGTCAACGAGCTGAACTCCGGCTGCATCTGCTGCTCCCTGGTGGGCGACTTCCGCGAGGCACTGAAAAAGGTCGTGGAGACTTATCATCCTGACCGCATCCTGATCGAGCCTTCCGGCGTTGGCAAGCTGAGCGATGTGACCCGCGCCGTTGAGGGTGTGGGCGAGACCCTGCCGGTCAGCCTGAACAGCTTTGTGACTGTGGCCGATGTGAACAAGGTCAAAATGTATATGAAGAACTTTGGCGAGTTCTATGATGACCAGATCAGCCACGCATCCTGCATCATCCTGAGCCGCACAGGCAGCGCAGACGAGAAGAAGGTTGCCGCAGCCGTTGCCCTGATCCAGGAAAAGAACCCCACCGCCACCATTGTGACCACCGATTGGAACGAACTGACCGGTGCACAGATCGTTTCCGTTATGGATGGTAAGCGCGACCTGGTTGCCGAGCTTCTGAGCGAAGCACAGGCTTCCAATGCTGCCCATGCGGACGAGGATGAGGAAGAGCATCATCACCACCACCATGACCATGATGAGGACGGCCACGAGTGCTGCCACCATCACCACGACCATGATGATGACCACGGCCACGAATGCTGCCATCACCACCACGACCATGATGACGACGATGATCAGAACGAGCATGAGCACCACCATGACGGCGAGTGCTGCTGCGGCCATCATCACCATCATCATGACCACGATGCAGACGAAGTGTTCACCAGCTGGGGCCACGAGACTGCCCACAAGTACAGCCATGACGAGCTGGAGAGCATCCTGACCACGCTGGATTCCGGCGAGTACGGCGCTGTGCTGCGTGCCAAGGGCATTGTGGACGGCGGCGACACCTGGTACGAGTTCGACATGGTGCCCGGTGAGCATGAGATCCGCACCTGCGGCCCCGATGTTACCGGCAAGGTGTGCGTGATCGGTTCCCAGTTGAAGGAACATGAGGTGGAAGAGCTGTTCCACGCCTGATTTGTAAAGGAGTAAAACATGGCGCAGAAAGAGATTCCCTGTTACCTCTTTGTGGGTATGCTGGAAAGCGGCAAAACCAAGTTTATTCAGGAAACAATGGAGGACCCGCAGTTTGATTCCGGCGACAAAACGCTGCTGTTGATCTGTGAGGAAGGCGAAGAGGAATATGATTCCGAGCGATTTGCCTTTGGCGGCGTGACCGTTGCCACCATTGAGGACAAAGCGGAACTGAACCGCGAACACCTGCAGCAGCTGGCTGAAAAGTCTGACTGTGGGCGTGTGATCATTGAATACAACGGCATGTGGCTGGTGCAGGAGCTGTACGATGCCCTGCCGGATAACTGGCTGATTTACCAGTGCCTGGCCACCGCAGACGGCACTACCATCAAGACCTATGCCAACGACAATGCCATGCGCGGCCTGCTGCTGGACAAGCTGCGCGGCAGCGAGCTGCTGGTGGTGAACCGTGCCGAGGCGGTAAACGATGACGAAAGCCACCAGCTGATCCACAAGCTGGTGCGCCAGGCCAGCCGCCGCTGCGATATCGCCTATGAGTTCAAGGATGGCAGCGTTGCCTATGACGATATCCCGGACCCGCTGCCGTTCGATGTAAACGCCCCGGTGATCGAGATTCCCGAAGAGTTCTTTGGCGTGTGGTATATGGACTGCATGGATGAGATGCAGAAGTACGATGGCAAAACGGTGAAATTCCTGGCTCAGGTGTGCCAGACTAACCGCGCCGGCAAGGACAGCTTTGTGCCCGGCCGCTTTGCCATGACCTGCTGCGTGCAGGATATCCAGTTTGTGGGCTTCCCCTGCAAGTACACGGAGTACAAGAACCTGAAGCAGCGTGACTGGATCACGGTAACGGCAAAGGTGAACCTGAAATACCACCCGATTTACAAGGGCCAGACCCCGGATTCTGTCGGCCCGGTGCTGACGGCCATCAACGTGGAGCCTGCCGCGGCCCCGCGTGATGATGTGGTGACCTTCAGTTGAGCGGGGAACGCCGCAGGGCAATCGAAGCCCGCGTGGCAGCCGCAGCCGCCCGGCTGGAAAAAGAGGGCCGCTACACGGCAACCCGGCGGTGCATCCAGCACGGCAAGGTCAGCGTGTATGCCCACTGCGTCAGCGTGGCGGATACCGCCTGCGTCTTGGCGGAAACGCTGCACCTGCGCGTAAACGAGCGGGCGCTGATCCGCGGTGCATTGCTGCATGATTACTTTTTGTATGACTGGCACGATAAAGCCAACGGCCACCACTGGCACGGTTTTACCCACCCAGGCACCGCCCTGCACAACGCAAGCGAGGATTGGAAGCTGACCCCGGTGGAGCGGGAGATCATCAAAAAGCACATGTTCCCCTTAACCCCCATCCCACCCACCTGCCGTGAAGCGTGGCTGGTGTGCCTGGCAGATAAAATCTGTGCCGCCAAGGAGACGACCGGCGGAATCTATGGCAAGCTGCCTTTTGCCGCGAAGCATAACGCGCAGGATTAAGTAAATTAACGTTTTATATGCAGAAAATCCAAAAGCCCGATGCCGTGTTGACATCGGGCTTTTGGCATTTTACGCGGAGAGGGGAAAATTAGGAATTCGGAGTGGGACGGCGGAAAAAGTTCGTGGCAAGGGTTGAACCTGCTGTAATTCCGCATAGGCAGGGATCATAAACAGGAACAACAAAAAACAGGCGCACCACAGAATAATCCCCGTGGTGCGCCTTATTTATACGATTGTACCTATTGGATTAAAGGTTTTCGCCGAAGCCTTTTTTCAAAAAGGTTGGAAAAATCCCCCGTAAATCCAAAAATCACAGCGTATCGCAGATGGTGCTCATCATGGAACGGATGTCGATGTGCTGGGGGCATTTGGGCAGGCAGGCACCGCACTTGATGCAATGCTCGGCGCGGGTGGCGGCGGGGGCGTCCTCATATTCCTCTTTTAGGGTGGCGAGGCGGTCACCACACAGGCGGTATTCGTTCCAGGCGTGCAGCATGCCCGGAATGTTGACCCCGGCGGGGCAGGGCATGCAGTACTTGCAGGCCGTGCAGGGGGCAAGCTTTTGGGCCTTGAACACATCCAGCGCACGGGCGAGGGTATCCTGCTCGGTGGTGGAAAGCGGAATAAAGGGATCCATGGAAGCCACGTTATCCTGTACCTGCTCCAGGGTAGTCATGCCGGAAAGTACGCACAGCACATTGGGCAGGCTGGCAACCCAGCGAATGGCCCAGCTGGCCAGGCTCTTTTCCGGGGCGGCCTGATGCAGCAGGGCGGCGGCTTCAGGGCAAAGGGTGTTCAGCATCCCGCCGCGCACCGGCTCCATAACGATGACCTGCAGCCCGGCAGCGGCGCACAGCTCGTATTTTTTACGGCTCTGCTGATAGTCCCAGTCAAAATAATTGAGCTGCAGCTGTACAAAATCCCAATCGCCTGTAGCAAGGATCTCTGGCAGCTGCTCAGCGCTGCCATGGAAAGAAAAGCCCAGCCGCTTGATTTTGCCCGCCTTGCGCAGCTCGTTCAGCTGGTCATAGGCGTGGTACTTGGCGTAATTGGACCAGCTGCTTTCATGCACAGAGTGAGCGAGGTAAAAATCAAAGTAATCAGTGCGGCAGTTGGCCAACTGCTCGTTAAAAATACGGGGCACATCCTCATCGCATTTCAACAGCCAGCCGGGCAGTTTGCTGGCAAGGTGATAGCTGGCGCGGGGATACTTGGCCAGAGCTTTGCCGCAGAACTTTTCGCTCATGCCGCCGTGGTAGGGGTAGGCAGTATCGAAATAGTTCACGCCGTGGGCATAGGCATAATCAAAAATCTCCTGTGCCTTTTCCTCGTCAATGCTGGTCTGGTCGGCGGCGTCCCGCAGGGGCAGGCGCATGGTGCCAAGACCCAGCAGGCTGATTTTGCCGCTGAGGTCATTATAGGGGGCAGGGTTATTGCGGCAGACACGGTATTCCATACAAGTTACGCTCCTTATTCCGGCTTTGCCAGATGAATTTGATGGAAGATTTGGTGCGGGGATAAACAAGAAACGCCGATTTTGCTGGCTCGGCGGTTAAGGTGTATCTGAAAACAAAGAAACAGCCGATATTTTCGACTTTTCAGATACACCCTGGGAAAAGGAAATTATTCGCAGGAGGAACAGTCGCCACAGTCCTCGTCGGTAGCAGGAGCTGCCGTTGCGGCGCGGCCTGCCAGCTCGGGATCAAGGCTTTCGGCTACTTTGATCATCAGGGCACATTCAATGCGCTTGCGGAACACTTCGCAGCCATATTCATACACACCGTGGATATCGCCGGTGGCGTGCAGGGCGTTGGCGGCGCAGCCGCCCGCGCAGTACAGGCGTGCCCAGCAATCCTTGCAGTCGGGGCGGGCGTACACGTTGCACAGCTTGAATTCATCCCGCAGTTCGGTGTTGGTAACGCCGTTCCAGATATCGCCCAGCTTGTAATCCGGGTCGCCGACAAACTGATGGCAGGGGTACAGGTCGCCCCAGGGGGTAACGGCCATATATTCGGTGCCGGAACCACAGCCGGAAATGCGCTTGTAAATGCAGGGGCCATGGGCCAAGTCGATCATGTAATGGTAGAAGGTGATGGGGTGACCGGCTTTTTCACGGCGGAGCATATCCTTGGCCAGCAGCTCATACTGGTCAAACAGGATGGGGAGGTCGGCTTCGGTCAGGGCTTCGGGACTGCCGGCCTTGCTCACGACCGGCTCCATGGAAAGCTCGTCAAAGCCGAGATCATCCGCCATGTGGAACAGGTCGTTGGTGAAATCGGTGTTGTAATGGGTGAAGGTGCCGCGCATGTAGTAGCCCTTACCGCCGCGGGCCTTGACCAGCTGCTGGAACTTGGGCACAATGCGGTCATAGCTGCCGCGGCCTGCAATATCCTTGCGGAAACGGTCGTTGATCTCCTTGCGGCCATCCAGAGAAAGAACCACGTTGTAGCACTCTTTGTTGGCCCACTCAATGACTTCATCGGTGATGCCGATGCCGTTGGTGGTCAGGGTGAAGCGGAAGTTCTTGCCTTTTTCTTTTTCAATGCTGCGAGCATAGGCAACCAGCTGTTTGCAGACCTCAAAGTTCATCAGCGGTTCGCCGCCGAAAAAGTCAACCTCCAGGTTGTGGCGGGTGCCGCTGTGCTCCACCAGGAAATCCAGCGCACGCTTGCCGGTCTCAAAGCTCATCAGGCCGGACTGGCCGTGGAACTTGCCCTGGGCGGCAAAGCAGTATTCGCAGTTCAGATTGCAGGTGTGGGCCACATGCAGGCAGAGTGCCTTGACAACGGTGGAACGATTCTTGAAGTCAAAGGCATGGTCAGCGTAAATATCTTCGGCAAACAGCTTGCCATCGGCCTTCAGTTCTTCGATATCGTCAAAGCAGTCGTTGATGTCCTCGGCGGTCACTTCGGGATGGTCAGCATATTTCTTTGCCAGCAGGTCGGCAGCTTCTGCGCGGGGGTGGCCGGCATCGACCAGAGCGATGGCGGCATACGCCAGTTCGTCTACGGCGTGAACGCTGCCGCTGTAGACATCCAGCACAATGTTGTAGCCGTTGAGTTTATATTGATGGATCATACTATTCCTCATATCCGAATCAAAGTGGGGTTACATAAAAAGAACCGGGAGCGCCTTTTTGGTAAAAGGCAGTCCCGGCAGAAAGCCAGTTCAAGTAAAAATTACTTCTTCTCGCAAGGCTGGTTGGCAATGCCGCAGCTGGTCTTGCAGGCGCTCTGGCAGGAAGTCTGGCATTCGCCGCAGCCGCCGTTCTGGAGGCTCTTGGCCATATCGCGGGTGTTCAGAGTCTGAATGTGCTTCATGAAATTTCACCTCTTCTATAAATATAGATTATATTAAATATACACGGAAACCATAGGGTTTGTCAAGCAAAAGCGGGGATTTTTGCGGGGAGGCGGGCAGTTTTTTGCCCACAACAGGAATGGTGCTATGGCAGAACATCCAAAGTGGAGCCACCGCCAAGGCCAGTGTGGTGCAGGTGGGTGCCGCAGGCAGCAAGGGCGGTGCAGGCCGCGATGAATTCCGGAGTGATCACTTCGCCCGGTGCCAGCAGCGGAACGCCCGGCGGATATGCCCAGACATACTCCGCCGAGGTGCGGCCAACGGCATGTTGCAATGCCAACGCGGTGTGCGGGGCAAAAAGCGCCTGTGCGATGGAACAGGCGGCTGGGCCGGGGGTGGGCAGCACCTGCGCCGAGGCGGGCAGGGGAGCGTTCTGCGCCGCCGCAGCATCGATCACCAACAGGGCAGCGGCAAAACGGTCAAGGGCGGTTTCTTCATCGCAGGGGGAGGTCATGGCCAGCACGTTAGCACCACAGGACATCTCGGTTTCAAACTGCCAGTCCCGGCGCAGCAGTTCCGCCAGGGCGGGGCCGGTCAGCCCGGCAGCAGCACCGTTGACGAGGATCTTGCCGGAATCGTGGGCAAAAAAGCCGGGGTGGGCAGAAACATCATCCATCCCATGGCAGAGCACGCGCAGGCGGCGCAGTGGGCGCACAGCGCCGCTGAACCGCTGCAAGCGGGCACGCCAGGCGGCAAACCAGGCATCGCCGTGTTCGGCCAGCAGGCCGGTGCAGCCGTCCAGGCTGGCCATTAACGGATAGGAGGGGGAACTGGTTTCAAACACATCCAGCTGGCGTTCCAGCTCCTGCGGCGGAATGAAAGAACTGTTCCAGTGCAGCAGGGCGGTCTGGGTCAGGCTGGGCAGTGTCTTGTGCGGGCTTTGAATGATGACATCCGCCCCGGCAGCAATGGCACCGCCCTGCCAGCCGTGGGCGGCGGCCAGTGGCAGATAGTGCGCACCGTGGGCTTCGTCTACGATCAGGGGAACGTTGGCGGCGTGGCACAAAGCGGCAATGGCGGCAAGATTACTCAAAACACCCTCATAGGTGGGGCTGGTAAGGATGACCGCAGCGGCATCCGGGCAGGCGCGCAGGGCATCTGCTACCATGGCGGGGGTGATGCTGCCGTAAATGCCGAACGCCGGGTCCACGGGGGGCACCAGCCAGTGTGCCGTTAAGCGGTTGAGCTCAATGGCGTGGTAAACGGATTTGTGGCAGTTGCGTGCGCAGATGACGGCGGTGCGGCCGGAACTGACGACAGCGGCCCGGATGGCGGCCAGAATGCCGCAGGTGGAGCCGTTGACCAGATACCAGGTTCGCTTTGCCCCCCACAGGGCGGCGGTGCGGGCCATGGCATCGGCCAAAATGCCGTCTGCATCGTGCAGGTCATCTACGCCGGGAACTTCGGTCATATCCCACCCGGCGGGCAGGCCCGGTGCCGGCACCACCCGCCGCTTGTGCCCCGGCATGTGCAAGGGGTAAAGCCCGGAGGAAGCATAGGATTGGAGTTGAGATTGGAGAAGATGGTTCATAAGTTAGGAGGTAGGAGTTAGGAGTTGAAGGACGGAATTTTTGGAAGCGGCAATAATTAGAAGTGAGGAAACGGAGAGAGTATAAGAGTGTTATGATTTTAATACGCGGCGTAAGCCGCACCATAAACTCCTAACGCCTCCCTCCTGACTTCCAATTAACCAAGTTCTACTTGGGCTTTGCTTCCGCATTTGGTCTTTTGGACCAGGATTTGTTTGGGGATGCGGTCCTGGAGGGTTTCGACGTGGCTGATGATGCCGACCAGCTTATCGGAACCGGCAAGGGCAGTCAGGGTGTCGATGGCTTTTTGCAGGGCGTCGGCGTCCAGCGTGCCAAAGCCTTCGTCCACAAACAGGGTATCCACGCTGATGCCGCCGGCACTTTCCTGGATGGTATCGCTGATGCCAAGAGCCAGGCTGAGCGCCGCCAAAAAGCTTTCGCCGCCGGAAAGGGAACCGACCGGGCGGGTTTTGCCGGTGTAGGCATCGAACACATCCAGCTCCAGTGCGGTCTTGGCGGCAATATCGGCGCTCTGGCGGCGGCGCAGGGTATACTGGCCGCCCGTCATGCGGGTAAAACGACGGTTTGCGGCGGCGACCACGCCGTCAAAATAAAAGCTCTGCACATACTGTTCAAAGGGCAGCTTTTGCTTTTGGGTCAGATTGCCGTTGATGGTCTTGCTCAGGTTATCCAGCATGGCGGCGTTGGCGCGGGCAGATTCTGCGGCGGTGATGGCTTTTTTTAGGTTGGTCAGGGCATCGCGGTTGGTATCCAGCCGGTGCAGGGCGGCCTGGTTTTGGTCGCGCAGGTTTTTGCGCTCAGCTTGCAGTGCAGTAAGGGCCTGCTGCTGGGCGGCAGGGTCCGGGCGGCTGGCGGTATCCCCGGCCTGTTCAGCCAGGGTTTGGGCGGCGCTTTGGGCCGCAGCAAGTTCTTTGGAAAAAGCATCGCGGCTTTTGGCGGCGGCATCCAGTGCGGCTTGCAGGGTGCGGCGCTGTTTTTGGGTCTCGGCGCGGGCGGCGGCCATAGCGGCGGCATCTGGCCAGGGCAGGTTTTTCTGCCCCTCGGCAAGGCGGGTCTGGGCTTCCGCGGCGGCTTTTTCGGCGTTGGCCTGTGCGATGCGGGCCTGCTCCACAGCGTTTGCCTGGTCGGGGCGCTGGGCTTGCAGCTGGGCTTTTTGGCGGGTCAGCTTTTCCAGATCTTTTTTGCGGGATTCAGCATTTGCCATACGGTCATGCACTTCGGCAAGGCCGCGGCGCAGGATGTCATGTTGGGCCTGCAGGGCGGTTTGCAGCTCGTCCGGGGTCAGGGCATCGGCCTGCGGCCCGGTATAATGCTGGCGGCGCGCCAGAAAGGCGGCGGTACGCGCATACAGGGTATCCCGCTGGGTTTGGGCTGCGGCTTTGGCTTCCCCGGCTGCGGTGGAGGCTTTGGAAGCTTCCGCCGCAGCGCTCGCCGCTGCCTGCGCAGCTTTGTTGCAGGCGGCTTCGGTGACATGGCTGGGGGCGGGGGCTGCCGGTGCTGGGTGGTGCAGAGCACCGCACACCGGGCAGGGGGTGCCATCCACCAGATCTTGCGCCAGAATCCCGGCGCGGGCGGCATTCAGGGCGCGCTGCATCTCGGCGCTGGAATGCTGGGCGGCATCGGCCTGCTGCTGCTTTTGCCGGTATTCATCGGCAGCGCGCTGCCAGTTGGTTTGCGCGGCGTGCAGGCGGGGGATATCGTCCAACAGGGCTTGGCAGTCCTGCTGCTGGCTTTGGGCCAGCTCAATGGTTTTGCGGCAGCTTTCCAGCTCGGCGTTCGGTTCGCCGCAGGCCGTGATCTGCGGTTCCAGCTGGGCTAAGGCAGTATCGGTACTGCTTAGAGTTTTCTGGTCTTTTTCCAGCGCCGCGGCGGCCTGCTCGGCCTGGGCGCGGGCGGTTTTGGCGCTGGCTGCGGCGGTGCTCAACTCTTGATAGCGCGGCTCCCACTCCGCAAAGCGCTGCAGCTTGGCATCCAGCTCGGCAAGCTCCGGGCGGCGGGCTTCAGTCTTGTCCCACTCCGCATTCAAAGCGGGGGCCTGGGCAGTCAGCTCGGCGGCTTTGGCCTGGGCTTCATCCAGACTGCTCAGCAGTTTGGCACGGTTTTGGGCGGCTTCCACCGCGGCGGACTGCGCTTCAATGTGGGCATCAAGGATATCCAGCTGTTGGGATTGTTCCGCCGTCAGGGCGGTGTCCGCTTCGATCATCTCAGCGGCCCAGTCCAGCGCGGCGGGGGCACGGTAGGGGTCACGGCTGTCCTGCGCATCGGCAAGTTCGCCGGTGTGGGGGCTGCCGGGGGCAGGCTGTAAAGTGGCCAGCAGCTGCACAACGGTGTGGTTGGCAAACTCGGCCTGGCGCAGAGCTTCCCCGGCTTTGGTGCGGGCGGCACTGCCAAGGCGCTGGTAGCTGGCGGTATCAAACACGCGGCGCAGAATTTCGGCCCGGTCGGCGCTGGAAGCGTTGAGCAGGCGGGCAAAATCATTCTGCGCGATCATCGAGATTTGGGCAAACTGGCGGGCGTCAATGCCCAGCAGGGCTGTCACCGCTGCAGTCACGGCTTTGGTACCGGTCACGGGAGCGTCCGGCTCCTGCGTTAAGGCGGCAGAGCCGGGAACTGTGGTAACGCCCTCGCCCCGGCGCTTGGCGCGGGTCTGCTCCGGGGTGCGGTTGACGGTATAAGTACGGCCGCGGTGGGTGAACTCCAGCTCCACAAAGGTGGTATCAGTGGGGATGGCATAGTCGCTGCGCAGCATGTCCGGTTCGCGGTAAGCGCCGGTGGTTTCGCCGTACAGGGCAAAGGTGATAGCGTCAAACAGCGCGGTTTTGCCCGCGCCGGTATCGCCGCTGATCAGAAAGAGGCCGCTGGAGCCAAAGCCGGACAAATCCAGTGTGCAGGTGCCGGCATAAGGGCCAAAGGCGCAAAGGGTCAGGCGTACAGGTTTCATAGTCCGGCCTCCTGGCGCAGCTGGGCCAGAGCTGCGGTTTCTTCGGGGGTAAGGGTGCGGCCGTGCATCTTTTCAAAAAAGCGGGCGAACAGCTCGTCAAAGCTCATGGTACGCAGCTGGGCAGCCTGCTGGATGGCATCGCTGCCGGTATCCAGTGCGCCGCCGGGGGCGTAATCCAGCTTCATGGCGTTGGGGTAAGCGGCACGCAGCACGGCCATGGCGTCCGGGCGGGGAACCGGGTCGGTCAGGGTGGCCCAGATGTAATCTTCGGCATCTGTTACGGTATCGGCGGCGGTCAGCTGGTCCAGCGGGCCGGTGAGGTGGCGCATGGCGTGCAGCGGGCGCAGGGGTAAAAGCTCCGGTTCGGCTCCGTTGGCCCCGATATGAACCAGAACGGCGCTTTTCTGCGCGCCGCACTCATCCAGCGAATAGCACAGCGGGCTGCCCGCGTACCGCACAGTGGGGCAGCCGACCTGCTGCGGGCGGTGAATGTGGCCAAGGGCGGTGTACAGGTAGCCGGTAAAGCGGGCGGCATCCACGGCCTGAACCGTGCCGACGTTGACATCGGCGGCAACGCTCTCGCTGCCGGAACAGGTGGGCAGACTGCCGCTGCCCAGCACCATCTGGTGGGCGATCAGAACCCGACGATCCCCGGCGGTGGGCAGCGGGCCCAGCGCGGCAGCGATGGCGGAATCTTCATCCCGGATATCGGCATCTGGCAGGCAGTGGCGCACGGTGGCGGGGCGGACAAAGGGCAGGAGGTCAAAGGTGAGCTCGCCGAATTCATCCTGCAAGATGACCCGGCGGGGGGCACTGGTGAACTGCCCGGCCAGATAGACCTGTTGGTTGGAAAGCAGCCCGGCGGCATAATCCAGCCGCTCGGCGCTGTCATGGTTGCCGGCAATGGCCAGCACCGGGATGTTCCGATGAGCAAGCTCGGTCAAAAACCAGTCCAGCAGCAAAACTGCGGCGGCAGGGGGCAGGGCGGTATCGTAAATATCCCCGGCCAGCGCCACCGCCTGCACATTGTGGGCAGTGCACAGGTCAAAAACCTGCTCTAAGATATAGCGCTGATCCGGCAGCAGGTCAAAGCCATTGACCCGCTTGCCGAGGTGAAGATCGGCGAGGTGGAGAAGATTCAAAGGTGGCACCCCCCTTGAAAGTTAGGAGTTAGGAGTTATCTCAATTAGGAATGAGGAATGAGAAATTAGGAATTGGAGATGAGGATAAGTTTGAAATTTGGGGTGAATGGTAAATTTGTGGGGTAGGGCGGGGTGAACCTGACCAAGCCGGGAGCCTGACGTAAATTCTGATTATTTTTAGGCCCTGCGTGGGGAGCCACCCCTCAGTCCGCTGTGCGGACAGCTCCCCTCCAGGGGAGCCAAAATATACGGCGGGCTTCTGTATGAATTTGTTGTGGCATCCACCATAAAATCGCGGAACGGTCAAGACCGTTCCCTACAGATTGTTTTATAATGCGCAATCGTCATTTTGTATGCATCCCACCCGTAGGGGCGCACATTGTGCGCCCGTTGCCTTGTGGGGAATAGCGTGGTGGAATGTACGGCAAACACTCTATAATTTTTACGTCCGCCAGGATGAACTCTCGCCCTATGCTCGGCCCATGAAAGGTTTTCGCCCAGCCTTTTTTCAAAAAGGCTGGATGGTCAGCGCCAGAGTTTTTCCCAGGTGGTGATATCGAGAGTAACGCCGGGCAGGACTTCCATGGGGACGGTCTCGCTTTTGCGGAAGCGGCACTTTTTGCAGAACCCTTCAGCTTTCAGGTCCTTGGCCCATACCCGCAGATATAGGCGGCTGCGGCCATCGCCTTCGGCCAGTTTTTGGGCATAGGCCACAATGCTGCGGCCTATGCCCTGGCCGCGGGCTTTTTCCAAAAGGAACAGGCGGGACAGGCACATGGCCCCCGTGGGGGTAAGATCCAGCGCAAAATAGCCGACTGGATCGCTGCCCAGATAGATCATGAAATAATTCACAGTTCCGCTGTGGATCTCGTCATCCGTCAGGATATCACTCTGGTACTTTTCCGCCAGGGCGCGGGCTACTTTTGGGGTCAGCTTGGTGTAATGCTGAACAAAAATTTCTTCCGCCAGCTGGCTGATCTGCTCAATATAGCGGGTTTTGGTCACTTGCTTGTAGGTGGGTTTCATGGGGAACCTCCGTAATGTATGGCTATTCAACGGTGACGCTGGCGCGGGCGGGCAGGCAGGCGGCCCAATCGCCCTGTTTGGTCAGTACGCCAAAGGATTCACAGGTGTGGTCCGGGCAGGGGCTTTCCACAAAGCGGATGCCGCCGTTTTCCACAACCAGATGGATGGTGTAATAGCCGGTATCAATATCATAGCGATGGTCGGTGTCCAGCGGGATGCGCAGCTGGGTGCTGTCATCGCCATAGGTCAGCACGGCAACCAGACCGGACCCGGCAGCCGGATGGCCGAAACAGAGCCACAGCACCCCGGCGGCCAGCAGAATGATGATGGCAAACAAAATGTTCAGACGGGCAGATTTTTTCAAGGGGAAAACCTCATTTAATCAGGGTCAAAATTCAAGGTCAGCCGCATGCCGTCAACCCCGGCGGCTGCGGTGGGGAACGCCTGCTGCGCGGCGGCAAGGCCGGGGGCAAGGTCCGTTACGGCGGCGCTGTAATGGGTCAGCCACAGGCGGCACACGTTGGCTTCGGCGGCAAGGACCCCCGTTTCGCGGCAGGTGGAATGGCCGTATAACTTCGCTTTGGGCAGGTCGGCGTCATCGGCATAGGTGGAATCCATCAACAAAAGATCGGCATCCTGTGCAGCGCGGCGCAGCGCAGCGCAAGGGCGGGTGTCGGTCGCATAGACAACTTTCAGCCCGCGGCGCGGCGGACCGAGAACCTGGGACGGCAGGAAGCCGCCCACCGGCTGGCCGCTTTGCAGGGTGGACCAGTAACGCACGGGGATGCCCGCCGCCTTTGCCCGCTGGGGATCAAACTTGCCCGCCCGCGGCAGGGTGAACGCATATCCGCAGCAGGGTACCCGGTGCTTGAGGGGGAACGCCTGCACGCACCCGGCGGGCACTTCAAACTCGCCTTTGCAGTCCGGCAGTTCTTTCAGCCGTAGTTCGAACGGCAGCGGTCCGGCCACGGCGTAAAAGGTGCGCACCACATCCGTCAAGCCCGGCGGCCCAGCCATGACGAGGGGGGCAGTGCGGCCCTGGGCGGCCATCGTCTGCCAGATGCCGGGCAGGCCGAAAATGTGGTCCCCGTGGTAATGGGTCAGCAGAATGGCGTCCATGCGGAAAATACTGACCCCGGCCCGGCGCGCGGCAGTCTGGGTGCCCTCGCCGCAGTCCAGCAGCAGGTTGGAGCCGCCCACCGTGATGCAGGCAGCCGCCAGGGCGCGCTCCGGCAGGGGCTGTGTGCCGCCGGTGCCAAGCAGAATGATATCCAGCATGGCCAGAACCTCCGATAGACTTAAGGCAGCACCGCACAATTCCCGCCTGACGGCTTAAGCACCGCTCCGGCGGCTGCGGCACGGCATCTGCGTTGCCAAAATGCTCGATAAGACATCCAGTATTATCTGCGCTTTTGGCTTAGCATCTGCCGCACCTCGCTCACCGTATCGGCACTTAGAATTATGCGGTATTGCCTTAATACAAAATGTATTTCTTGCAAGATTTGATAAACAAATCATATAACTTGTGGGGCGGTGGCTGTAGAAAGCATACACCCCCAACTTATCATACTGCTAACAGTATACCACAACATGCCAAGCGGGAAAACCGGAAAATTTTAAACGGGGACAGCACAAAATGTTGAAAATTTCACACCTGCCGCGTATTATGATAAGAATGAAGCGAAAGGGGAAGGCGGCCGTAGGGGGCAGAGTGTACCAGCGGAGTGTTTGCCGGTATCACGAAGCAAAATATCCGGCAAGGCCCGACATCCGGGACGATGCAAGCATCGTCCCCTACAGATTGCATTTAGGTTCGTATCGAAAATATATGTCGCTCCGAGAGGGAACACTGTTATCTAAAATTGTACTTCGTGCGATGTTCGTTATTACAGAAAGCTTTTTGGCAGGATAAGGCGCATTTTAAGATGTATGCACCACTGCCGCAGAAAGGAATGGAAACCGGTATGAAAAAGTTCAGGATTTGGATTTTGGCCGCGCTGGCAGCGGCGCTTTGCCTGTTGTGTGGGTGCAGTGCAGAAGATTTTGCCCTGCCGCATGAAGTGCAGCTTGCCGTTGGCCAGCAGTGCGCGCTGGCCGGGGAGCTGCGGTTTACCGGCAGCCTTTCCGATATTACGCCGCAGGACCGGGCAGAGTTTGCCCAAGCTGTGACCGATGCAGTGGTACATATTGCTTCGACTGACCCCAGTGTGGCCGCAGTAGACCAGGACGGCAACGTGACCGCTGTGACCCCCGGCACGGCAACCGTGTTGGTAAGCTGTGTGGACCTGGATTTTTATGCCGAAGTGAACATTAATGTTGTGGAAGCCGCCACGCCGGAAAGCGCAGCCCTCGCGACCCCGGAGACTGCTGCCCAGTCGACCCCGGAAACAGCCACGCCGGAGAGTGCTGAACCCGCAACGCCTGAAACTGCTGCTACTCCAGAGACCGCTACCCCGGAAACGGCTACCCCCGAAAGTGCAGCTCCGGCAACACCGGAAAGCGCCGCCACACCCGAAACAGCAAAAACGGCCACGCCGGAAACTGCGGCCCCGCTCAAAATGCCAAGAGCAACCGAAGCCCCAGCTGCAACTCGGGAAGAAACAACGGCTGCTGACGAAAAAACAAGAGAACCGTTCCGCGAATTTTTGAAGAAAGCAGGCAGCACCGTGGCAAACTTTTTTGGCGGGTTGTTCGATAAGAGCAAGAGCACGGAATGATGCCTGACCGTGAGGATCCGCCCAAAAAGCAAAGAAAAAACGGAAAGATAAACAAAAAGTATTACACTTGCCAAAATTGAAAAAATGTGTTAAGATAACACTATAATTTTATAGCAATATGACAGATGGCAAGTCCACAAAGGAGGCAGTGCCGTTGAAAATCTATGAATCCGCAGAGGATTACCTGGAAAAGATCCTGATGCTGACAGAACGCAATGGGGAAGTCCGCTCCATCGACATCGCTACCGAGATGGGCGTTACCAAGCCGAGCGTGAGCATTGCAATGAAAAATCTGCGTCAGGCCGGTTATATTTCGATGGATGGTGCTGGGTATATCACCCTGGAGCCGCCGGGACTGGAAATTGCCACCCGGATTTATGGCCGCCACAAAAAGCTGACCCGCTTTTTTGTTGCACTGGGTGTGGACCCTGTCGTTGCTTCCCACGATGCCTGCAAGATCGAGCATGACCTGAGCGCAGAAACCTTTGAAAAGCTGGTGGCTTTTGCCGAAAGCCAGCATATGCTGAAGGAATCCTGAGTTTTTTATAAGAATCATGATGCCCCGGACGAGAAACGTTTCTCGTCCGGGGCATTTTTGCTGCAGTGCGCGCGCTGTATGTGATATAGAGCCAAATAAAATCCGCCTCGGCAAAAAACTCTGCCGGGGCGGTAATAGAATCATGCGGGATTGCTTCAGCTTTCCGCAACACCAAAGAAGAACTTGTTCAGGCGGTACTTGTTTTCTTCATACAGGCCAATGTGCTTGAACAGATCCTTGTAATAGGTGGTCAGCTCAAACCGAGTGGTCAGCACATCAAAGGGGTTCAGGTGGTGCACGGCGCTGTCTGGGTTTTGCACATAGTTGTAAATGGGGGTGGAAAGCGCATAGAACTGCTGGGCGTAGCGGATAAAGCTTAGATTGAAATACAGGTCCTCGCTGTAGTCCAGCTCCTCATTGCAGCGCACATCGGGGTGCTCACGCACAATGTCGGCGCGGTAGAGCTTGTTCCACATCACGCCGTAATAAAAGCTGGCGGGCTCCTGCATCAGGCCACAGGCAAATGCGTCTTTATTCAGGGGGCCTTCCATCAAAAAGCCGAAAGTCTGCACCCGGTGCTGCGGATCCAGGATGGGGTCCAGCACACGCTCCACCACGGTATCCCGCATGGTTTTGGGCAGGCTGACCGGCGGTTCAATGCGGTTGTAGTGGGCAATCACCATATCGGCGTGGCTGGCTTCCGCTTTCTGTACCAGCAGCTCGGTGGCATAGGGCTGGATGAAATCATCCGCATCCACAAACTGAAAGTATTTGCCGTGGGCTTCCTGCATGCCAAGGTTGCGGGTGGCGGAAACTCCGCTGTTGTTTTTGTCGATCACCACAATGCGGCGGTCAATACCGGCATAGCTCTGGCAGACGGCATAGCTGACATCCTTGCTGCCATCGTTGAGCAGAATGATCTCCAAATTCCGGTAGGTCTGGCGGCGGATGCTCTCAATACAGCGGGCAATATGGTCTGCTGCGTTGTAAACAGGAACAATAATGCTGACTAGCGGCTGGCTCTGCGGTTCGGTGGGCATGGCGGGCCTCCTTACATAAAAACGGTTAGGTTGTTGCCTTTACTATAGCGCAGAACCCGCAATTTTGCAATAACACAAATACCGCAGGCTGTGCCCCGGAACATTTTGGTGTTGCGGTTCGGCCTGCGGTATGGTTTTGCTGGCTTTATTTGTTTTTTAGGACGTCGATTCCGTCCAGCTCCACAGCGGGCACATAGTAGGCAGAAAAGGTGTGCAGCGTCTGGTCGACATCATCGCCGTCGCCCAGGGCAGCGGGGCCCTCATCAATCGTGTATTCCCACATGGGCAGGTAGTAGGCGGCGCTCCCCTGCACATAGGTCAGGCGCAGGTTGGCAAGGTGCTCCGGCTCTGCGGCGGGGTCAACCGCTTCCGCCGTGTAGCTGTCGGTCAAAAACTCTCCGTTGGCCAGCCGCTTGTCAGCCTCGGCGCGGGAAACGCTGGTGTATTCGCCCAGGGGCTCCACGGTGCGGTCCGTTTCATGCAGGCTCAACAGATTGCCGTCGGTATCTACGCTGACCAGCAAGTAATGGAAAGAATCCGCCGCGAACTTGACAAAGAGGGAAGAGGGCTGGCCGTAGATCGTGCTGTCGCCTCCATCCGTCACATCGGTATATTCACCGCCAAGCAGAGAGGTAAAGAGGGAACCGTATTTCTCTTGCAGGTCGGCGGCAATCACGCGCTCTTCCGCAAGGGTGGCAAAGGTCTTCACCTCGGCAGAGCTGTTGCAGACCACACTGGTGCGCAGGTCGTTGGAGACGGTGATTGTCAGCCCACCGGGCCAGTCGCTTTCGGGGATGTTCAGCTGCAGCTGTGCGACATTAGAGAGATAATTCAGCACGGAAGAATCTGCATCCCACCCGTTCTGCTCGGCGGATTCCTTTATACCAGATACTGTTTTGGAGATGGTATCGGCGCTGTCCCTGCTGAACGTGGCGGTGTCAGCCAGTGTGGCATCCAGCCCAAGAGCATCCAGCACTGTGCGAAGACGGGCTTTCATGGCATCGGTATTGTCGGCGGCATCCAGCAGGCTGTTGCGGTAGACCGGCAGGCTGGCAGGGAGAACAACATCCGCGGAACTGCCTAAAATTAGACTTTCGCCGAAATACAGCTCATCGGCACTGTGGGCCAGCAGGGAAGAACTGCCGGAAGCGCCGCTGCCAAGCAAAATATCGCTCAGAGCCTGCAAGGGGCTGCTGTCCTGCATCGCGGATTTCAGGGAGGAGGACAACGGGGCATCGGCAACGCTGCCTGCGTCGGCATCTGGTTCATTGCCCTCCATGCTGAATGTGCTGAAGGTTTCGGGACTGTTGGATTCCTCATAGGCGGGGGCGCTTTCGTTCAGATCAGCGGTCTCGGCGGCCTGGCTGACCCCGGCGGAACGGTCCTGACTGACCATCGCCGCCCCTAACAGAACAAGACAAAAACAAGCTGCTGCCGGAACAAAATGCCGGAATTGCAACGGAATGGTGTGCTTTACGGGGGTTTTGTTGGCAGATTCAATCAAATCATCATCAATTTGCCCGATCGCGCGGAATAAATCGCGGGAGCTCACAGGCAGACACCTTCTTTCTCTAAGTAGGCTTTCAATTTGGTGCGCATTCGGTGCAGGGTAACGCGCACCTTGCTTTCGCCAATACCGTAGCGCTTGGCAATGTCGGCGGTGGCGTCGCAGTACCAGTACCGCCGAATAAAGATGTTGCGTGCCTGCTCCGGCTGGCTGCGCAGAAACGCGCTGATGGAGCGGGCTGTTTCAGCGCTTTCTACCTCCTGCGCGGTGTGGTCTCCGGCAGGCAGGCAAAATTCCAGCTCTTCCAGCACGGTTTCGGTCTGGCCGCCGCCGCGCTTTTTGGCATTTTGCCGCTCCCGCAGGTCCAGTGCCAGGTTGCGGGTAATGCGCCCCAGGTAGGGTGCAAGCTTGTCCGGCCGGTTTTGCGGCATGCTGTTCCAGGCGGCCATCCAGGTGTCATTTTCGCATTCTTCGGCGTCTTCCTGGCTGCCCAGCAGGTTCATAGCAATCTTGCGGCAATAGGCGCCAAACTTTTGTGCGGTCTGTGCAATGGCCTGCTCGTCCCGTGCCCAGTACAGCGTAACAATGTCGGCATCAGTCATTGCGGCACACCTCGCTTTCCTCTTACTATTTATATAATAGGGGAATCACCCCCAAATGTTACAGGCAGAAAAGTAAAAAACGCACCCCGGCGGGCGGGATGCGGCAAACAATACAAATCAGAGCATATGTTTTTTGTGCAGTACCCAGGCAGCGATCCCACAAATAGCAAGCGTAAGCAAGCAGACAATGACAAATCCATAATCAGAACCGGAAAACGGCATGCCGTCAATGTCCACGTTCATGCCATACAAACCGGAAATAACGGTCGGGACAGCCATCAACAGGGTAACGGAAGTCAGGTACTTCATCGCATTGTTCAGGCGGTTATCCAAAATTGAGCTGAACAGCTCGCGGGTGCCCTTGATATCATCGCGGTAGATGCTGGTCATCTCAATGGCCTGCCGAATCTCAACGATTACATCGTCCAGCAGTTCCATGTCATCAGGGTACTGTTCCAGCCGCTTGTAGCGGGTCAACCGGTCCAAAACCGTGCTGTTGGCACGCAGTGAGGTTGCGAAATATACCAGGGTGGATTCCAACCCATGCAGCTCCATCAAGTCACTATCGCGCAGGGTACCGGTCAGGTTTTTCTCAATTTCCTGGCGGCGGCGGTCGATCAGGCGCAGCTCCTGCTGGTACATCGTGGCGGCGCGGTACAGAATCTGGTACACAAAGCGCATCTTCTTTTTAGTAGAAAAGCCGCGCACCCGGCAGGAAGCGAAATCAGACAATACGGGGGTATCTACGGAGCAAACCGTGGTGATGGTGGTCTGGGTCAACAGAATACCAAGGGGAATGGTGGTGTATACGCCCTCGGCGGCGCCGTCTACCTTTAAGGGTATATCCACAATGATGACGGTATAACCATCTTCCAGGCTGATACGCGCGGATTCTTCCGGGTCAAGGGCGGCCTGCACATCAGCGGGCTCAATATCTAAGGTGGCGGCAACCTCGCGGATCTCCTCCTGGCTGGGAGCAGTCAGGCAGATCCATGTGCCTTCCTCAATTTCGTCTGCGCGGGTTAAGCGCCGGTTGACGGTTTCGTATATCGCCAGCATGGAAAGATCACCATCATTTCTTTGTTAAATCACAGATTTTAGTATACTTGCTTTGGACCCAAAGCGCAAGTATGGAAGATAAATGATTTGGGAAAGATGGGGAAGCAGGGGATGGAGAAGGCTATTTGTATTATAGGAAGATGTGGGGGAAAAGGATAAAAAACAGGGACAAAAAGAAAATGAATAGAGAAACCACGTTAAAGCGTCCATATGCACTCTGCCCAAAAATAAATCGAAAAAATTATAGAAAAAATAGAAAAAAGGTGTTGACTTTAGGCGAAAGTGTGGTATTATAAATAGGCTGTCGCGCAAGACAGCAGCTCTTCAAAAGCCAAATAAAAGCGATGTACCAGCAAAAACGCAGCGGGGAACCGGACAGCGTGCGGGTGGAAAGCTTTTAAAAAGGCGTTTGGAAAGCTCAAAAAAATATCGAAAAAAGTGCTTGACAAAAAGTACGACCTTTGATATAATGATTGAGCTGTCCGAGAGGAGAGCAAGCAGGACCTTGAAAATTGAACAATACTGAAACTTGTGGAACCTTAAACGTGATGG
>OJOH01000402.1_pt1 | contig 29613 bp, 26 predicted proteins | sample 1598201 | NCBI WGS metagenome assembly OJOH01 (sample SAMN03922462, study PRJEB24848) | human gut metagenome | isolation source: stool sample | host: Homo sapiens | place: Germany | collected 2009-11 | reverse complement strand
CTTATCGGTTCGTTGAATTCTGATTTTTAAAGAACAGCGCTCCTAAGAGCACAGAGTTGAGAGTTTACCAACTCATCAACTCTTTGTCAAATTTATTCACTGATGACTTGGCGTCGTCAGCGAAGAATTGAAATTAAACACGACTTCGGCACACTTGTCAAACATTCGCATCAAATTCCGTATTAATACCTAGAAAACACACAAAAACCACCTTTCTGCAGATGCGACTCATGGGAAACACTCTTGGCAAGACCGTCTTCAAGGCGTAATGTGTTGGGATGACCAAGAACCCTGTGCCGCCCCATCCCTTTCATTCCATGCGGGGCGCACGCATCAGGTTAGAGGAGAAACACATGACCAAGATCCTGAAGATCGGCCTCGTGGCCGGCGTCAACCCCATCGTCGCCCCGTTCGTCAAGGCCGCCATCTTCCGCGCCGCAGCCGAATCTGCCCGCACCGTCGAGCTCGTCGAGGACGAACTTGAGCTGCGCAAGGACGCTCCGACGGAGCGCATCGCCCTCGGTGACAGCAAGATCACCGCTCTTGAAAGCGCCTGGCGCCTTCAGGAAAAGGGCTGCGACGTGGCCCTCATCGCCAACCTTCGCTCTGAAGCCTACATCGACGAAGTCCGCACGGAGCTTCAGATGCCGATCGTCTCGCTCTACGCCGGCATGCCCGAGGCCGTGAAGGCCAAGGGCGCACGAAAGATCGGGCTCCTCGGCTGCGCGCTCGACGTCGCCCTCATCCGCAAGCTGCTCCCCGAATGCGAAATCATCGAAGGTTCGGGCCTCTCCTGCACCAACACGACCAATCCTGAAATCGTCCGGGAAGAAGCAGTCAAGCTTCTCGCCGCCGGCGCCGAGCTTCTGCTCCCCGTCTGCGGTCGCGTCGCCGGCGCCGCCTTCGAGCTCATCTCCGAAGGCATGCCCATTCTCGACGTCCTGACCACCGCCGCCCACAAGGCGATCGACGAAACCCCGGTCCGCCTGCCCAAGCCCTTCAAGGTCGGCCTCATCGGCGGCCTCGGCCCTGCCGCAACCGTCGACCTCTACGACAAGATCGTGAAAGCCACGCCCGCCAAGAACGACCAGGAACACTTCAAGCTCGTCGTCGAGCAGAATCCGCAGATCTCCGACCGCACCGCCTGCCTTCTCAAGGGCGGCGCCGATCCCACGCTCGCCATGTACGGCTGCGCCCGCCGCCTCCAGAAAGACGGATGCGACGCGATCATCGTGCCCTGCAACACGGCCCACGCCTTCGTGCCCTATCTTGAACGCCACCTCGACATTCCGTTCATCAACATGCAGATCGCCACGATGGAGGAAATCAAGGCCAAGCTCGGCGACAAGGCCCGCATCGGTCTGCTCGCCACCTCCGGCACGGTCCAGACCGGCATCTACGGCGACAAGGCCAAGGCCCTCAACCTCCCGATGTTCGTGCCCGATGAACTGCATCAGGAACGCGTGATGGCCGCCATCTACGGTCCGCTCGGCGCCAAGGCCGGCTACACCGACGGCCAGTGCCGCGAAGACCTCGTGAGCGCCGCGGAATACCTGGTGAAGACCTACGACTGCAACTGCCTCATCCTCGGCTGCACCGAACTGCCGCTCATCCTTGACGAATGCGACGACTTCGTCTGCGCCGGCAAGGAGGTCTGCGTCGTCGACCCAACCTCCGCGCTCGCCCGCAAGGTCGTTCGCATCGCCACTGAGACCAACAAGGCCCGCGGCACCCGCTGATCCCTGATCTCAGGCTGTCAGGTCTGATGTTAGGCAAGGCGGCTGTCCGAACCTCCGGACGGCCGCCTTTTTGTCAGAATCCAAGTCAACAACTCCTGCCCAAAGGCAGAGGTTTTCGCGCCGAATTTCTATGAAAGATCTGTCCGTCTACGTTCTGGTGAGCTTCATCGCCTGCGTCACACCCGGCTCGGGCGTTCTCTACACCGTCACGAACGGACTGCGCGGCGGGCTCCGCACGGTCCTAGCATCTCCGCTCGGCACCACGCTCGGCGTCGGCCTGATGTCGCTCATCTCCGCGACGGGCCTCGGCGCCCTCATCACCTCATCGCCCGCACTCTATGCAGGCCTGCAGCTCGTTTCAGCCGCCGTGCTCTTCTGGCTCGGTTGGGGCAGCTGGAACGCAGGCGCAGTGCGCCTTGACAAGCTAGGCAGGCTTGAGTCCAACGACTCGCTCACCTTCAGCAGCATCTTCAAGGGCGCCCTGTACGTTCAGGCGAGCAACGTGATGCTGATCGTCTTCCTGCTCTCGCTCATGCCGCAGTTCATCTCGCCCGAGGATGACTACGTCTCGCGCGTCACGCTCCTCTCGGTCCTCTTCGTCGGAATCTGCTTTCTCGTACACCTCGGTTACAGCGCCATTGCGGCGGTGGCCCGCAAGTGGCTTGCAGGTCCGAACTTCAGCCTCTGGCTCAACCGCGTCAGCGGCGCTCTCTTCTGGCTTCTCGGGCTGAGCGTCATCTGGAACGCACTCTTCAACCGCTAGAATCAGAAGGTCAGGACCGCGCCCGCTCCCGCCCAGTCGACGTCGTCGAAGCGTCCTGCCAACGCCGCCGCTGCCCTGAACCCCGTACAGTGGTTCACGCGCCAGCGCCTGACGGGAACGGCTGCGAGCGCATCCATCCAGACGGGCAGTTCCTCCGAACAGGCGCCACTCAAGTGCGTTCCGCCCGTCACCGCATCAAAGCCTTCGATCCCGAATCTCTTCATCGCGTAGTTCAGAATATTGGGAAGACCCGCATGAGCACACCCGAGCACAACAGACCAACCAGCACTCCCCTTCACGAGGAGGGAGACGTCGTCCGCGAAGGTGTCGGGGACCTTGTCACCAGTGGCTCCAGTCTCGAACATGTTGTCGAAGACAAGGAACCTCGGGTCGCGCTCGTCCGCAGGAACGGTGAAGGCGATCACTTCAGGCAGGATTTCGACTCCGCCGTCGACGGGCGTGAAGGGGAGGCCTGCGAAAAGGGGACCGCCTCCGCTCGCCCTCGACGCATCCGCATCACCCCATCTGAGGCGCGCGATCTCTCGAGACGCCCAAAGCTTTGCCGACGGAGCCACGCGGAGGATGTCCGTGAGGCCAGACGCATGATCGAAGTGGCCGTGGGAAAGCGCAAGATTCTCAACCCCCTCAGGTCGAATGCCAAGCGCCCGAAGATTGTGAAGGAGAACATGGAGAATGCCTCCCGTGTCCCAGAGCAGATTGCCGGACGGCGTTCTGATGAAGGCGGAGAATCCCCATTCGGCATAAAGCCCCTGCCTCTGGCAAAAGTTGTCGACAACGATCGTGACGCTGGTCATGATGCAACCTCCTCCGGACTCGTGAAGGCGGGCGGGGACCTCGTCAACAGGGGTCCTAACGCACGCTCATCACTTCACTATACCCCCGAGGACCTCGAAAACTCCACGCCGATCCCGCCCGATCCTCCCTTCAGGGCCCTCAGACGACTCCTCACGCTTCTTGCTGCGCTGCTTGCAGGCGTCGCTGCGGGACTGATCGTGCCCGTCCTTGCAGGCTTTGGCGAGCGCGGCCTCGCCGTCGGCATCGCAACCACCGCCCTCATACTTCTCGGCGTCGGCATCAGGGATCGAGTGCGCGATCCAGACGGGCGCGCAGGCTCGCTCTTCATCGGGGCAGGAATCGTCTGCGTCTTTCTCCTCATCGTCGTTCTCGTATGAGCCCGTCAGGTCCGCATAACAAAGCGATCCTATATTGAGAGTCTCAACGGACCATCCACATCAGGAGAAACTATGAAACGTCTTCTCGCTGCCGCAGCCCTCGCCGCGGCGCTTTCCTGCAGCGCCGCAGGCACGCAGGACATCCAGAAGCACGGCGAAGAATACTTCCGCATCTTCAGCATCCTGCCCGACGGCCAGGGCATTCTCGCCCGCCGCTGCACCAAGCTCACGCAGAGCGGCCTGTGCGTCGGCGCACCCGTGTTGCTCCCCGCCGACGCCGTCAAGGCGCCCGCCGAGGAGAAGGTCGTGCGCCTCGCCGATCCGAAGGAGGACGGCTGGCACACGCTCCAGCATGACAACGGGCAGAAGAAGACCGTCATGAAGATGACGGGCCGCGAAGTCACTGAATGAGCGGTTGAGCAAGGACATCCTCAAGCGGGCTGCATGCACAAGCATGCGGCCCGTTTTTCTTGCCGTTCCCCGCATCCAAACACAAAAACGCCCCGAAACATGAGGAGCAGTTTCAGGGCGTCAATGCAAAAGCAAACGGTCTGCCGAACCACCAGCAGACCGTTGCCATCCAACCTCTGAAGCTTCAGAGGACCAGTCCGAAGCCTCCGTACTCAAGCCTGACCAAGGCTCTTGTACAAGCACAAGCAACAGGGGACCAGCCTGCCTGCCTAAGCAGACGCTTGCGCAAATGTTTCTTGTCCGGGGGACTTGAAACTCGAAGCGTCGTCGGGAGGAGAGAGTGTCCGACGATCTTCTTTTCTTCGACGCGGCGGCCAAAGGAGAAAATGCCGTCGCATCGCGTGAGCTTGGCAAACCCTTAAGGGTTAATCCCTGCTCAACACAGAACGAAGTATATACGGATTTACCCCATAAGGAAACCCCCAATGGCAAATTTTTCGCCGATACCCACCTCCGAAATGAAACCAAATGTTTCCACTCCATCCAAAACGCCCCCTGAATACGGCCATTTCCCTTGACCCACAGCCAATCAAGCCCAAAGAACCCCATTTTGCGGAACACAGGGTTCAATCCGCCCGAACGGCCTCTCACAGTGCGAGTTCGGCCGTTTTGTCCCCCATAGGTGCCATTGACGGAAAAGGGCTCCGCCGGGCGAGCGGCTCAGCCGCTCTCGTCCGTTCCTGTTTCGTGGCCTCAGGGAAACACCGAGCAAAAAATGCTTCTGTTTTTACTGCCGTCCCCCTTAAAATTGAATAAAGGGCGGAAGTTCTTTCCGCCCCAGTCAAGAGATGCCGGCAGAGTCCTCCTGCGTCGAGCAGGAGCGGAATCCGGATGCCGCCGTCTCCGAACATGGGAGGTATGCATATGACAACAACGACATGCAGCTGGAGGCCCTACCGTGTCGCCCTGCGCACCCAGGAGTGCCGAGGCGTCATCAGTCTCTACCTCGAACCGACGGACGGAGCGCTTCCGCCCGCATTTGCCGCCGGCCAGTACGTCGAGCTCCGCATGCCCGGCATCGAGCCGCACGCCTTCTTCCTCGTCGGTCCCAGCGGCGACCGCCTCGTGCGCCTCACGATCGAGGTAGGTGACGAGCCCTTCATCGGCGAAGTCGGCCGCATCGCCAAGCTCCGCATCGGCGACCCCGTCGAACTCTCCGAGCCCAAGGGCGAGCTTGCGATGGAGCCCGGTGAAACCCCCGTCGTCATCATGACCGAGGACATCGGCTGCCTCGTCGCCCACGCATTCCTCGCCGAAATGGCCGAGGTCGAGCCCATGCGCAACGTCCGTGTCCTCTGCCAGTTCCCCAACGGCACCCGCATGCTCATGCGCGAGGAGCTCAGGAAGCTCGTCGACCTGATGCCCAACGCGGGGCTCGCCGTCTTCCTCGCAGCCCCCTTCTCGACAGACACGGCGGGAAAGGACTACGAGGTCGCAGGCCCCATCACTGTTGAAAACGCAAGGAGCGTCTGCGTCAACCCGGACGCGGACTTCTTCGTCGTCGGCAGCAGGGCCTTCACCGAAGCCCTCAGGACCGACCTCGTCAAGCTCGGCATCATTCACTCCCGAGTTCACACGCAGGTCCTCTGAGCGCTTTTACCCGGTACGGGGGTCGTCGTTCGCAAACCTCCCCTGCCCCTGTAAAATTCGTCCTTGCCGATAGCGTGATATTCCAAAACGGTCTACACTTCTATCTATCTGTCAGGCAATATAATTTATAAAACAACAACGCCAGACGGATTCCATCCGTCCGACATCCCCCATTTAAAAAGATTCCGCCGATGCATTTAACACGATTTACAGACCTCAGCCTCCGCGTGCTGATTTACCTCACCCACAACGAACGCAAGGGACTCGTTACAGTTACAGAGCTTGCCGAACGCTTCAAGTGGTCCCGCAACCACATGGTCAAGGTTGTTCACTTCATGAGCACCAAGAACTGGGTTCAGACTCACCGCGGCAGATTCGGCGGCCTCACCCTCAAGATGCACCCGTCCGAATACAAGATCGGCGACATCGTTCAGATTCTTGAGGAACAGGGCGAACTCATCGACTGCTTCGAGCCGCACGAATGCGCCCTTGCCAAATGCTGCAAGCTCCGCAGCCTTCTCAACGAGGCCACCCGCGACTTCTACTCGCGCCTCAACACGGCCACGCTTGAGACGCTCACGAACAGCGACGAAATCAGGGAAATCATCTCCGGCAAGGACCTGCTCCGTGCCCAGCCCGACGCCCCGACGCCGCCGAGCAGCGAGCTCATCCGCCTTATGGAGGCGCGCGTCGCCCGCGAACTCCGCAAGGCCAGACAGTAATGCTTCTGCAGCACTGATCGCCCCAAAAAAGCCCCGCCAGGCGCCTGCCTGCGGGGCTTTTCCGTTCCGTCGTTTTCGCTTTTTCCTGACGCCTACACCAGGAAGAACCTCGCCGAAACGCCGAAGACGGCCGCGAGCTTCGTTGCGAACTCGGGCGTAATGGGCCTCACGCCCTGCTCCATGTCGGAGACGCGGACCTGATTCGTGCCCAGCTGCTCGGCCAGAGACTTCTGCGAAAGTCCCCTTTCCTTCCTGAGCTTCTTGAGCATCGGACCCGGCGGCAGGTCGGGCGTCTCCTCGGGTGCGCCGATCGTAACGACGGACTCCCCGAGAAGCATCATCATGCTCTCGAGATGTCTTCTCACGGCATCCGCCTTGTTCGCAGGAACGCTCACCCTGAACACCATGTCGGTGCCGGCGCGTTCTTCCGTAATCGCCCTCATCAGCCAGCCCTCCTCATCTCAATCAACACATTCATCACATTTGGCAACTTACGGACCGCCCAGAACGGTCCGTCTTCGCGCTATTCTACAGACAATGCGGCAAGCGCCCCGCTCCGGGAGCGCACGCATGAAGGAAAGCACGAATGTCCAAGAAATCACTTCAAGACCTGCGCAGGGAGGTCTCCGGCTTCACCGACGAAATCCGTCGCGAACTCAAGGAGCACGTATCCGAGATCCGCGAGAACCTCGATCGACAGGTCACGCGCCTGCGCGCAGAGGTCGAGGACGTGAAGGAGGAGCTCGAGCGCCGCTTCGGCACCGACGACTCGCACGTCGTATTCCGCGCGCTCCCCAAGCCCCGTCGCCTCAACATGCCGCTCACGGAGGTCCTCGAGCGCCGCCAGACCCGCCGCACCTTCAGCGACGAGCCCCTGTCCGACCTCGACATGGCCACGATCCTCTGGGCGGCGGACGGCATCAACCGCTCGAGCGGACGCCGCACCACGCCCACCGCGCTCGACTGGCGCGAGACCGACATCTATCTTCTCAAGAGCAACGGCATCTGGCGTTGGGTGCCCGAAAAAAACGGCCTTCTCTTCTGCGAGCTTGCGGACCTCAGGAGCGAGACCTTCTTCGCCGCGCCGCACCTCAAGGTTGCGCCCGTGCACATCGTCTACGTCTCCAACCGCCCGCGCACCGAGACGCTGATTTCACGCCTCGGCGAGGGCGTCGTTGAAAAACTCAGGCACTCCGCCTGGACACCCGAAAAGCTCGAGGAAATGCGCACGCGCAGCATGATCATCGACGTGGGCGCCAAGATTCAGGCCGTCTATATGGCCGCAGCCGCCATGGACCTCTCCTGCGTCGCCCGCACGGGCTTCGACGCCCACCACGTCGAGCGCATCCTGCGCCTGCAGAAGGGCGAGTCCGTTGTCGCCATCCAGACGCTCGGCTACAGGCCGAACTCCATCCTCGACGCCATCAAGTAGCGCGCCGTCACTCTTCGGACGTGTCGATCACGCCCAGGAGCCTCGCCTCGCTTCTTGCAGCATCCACCACGAGCCCCCTCACCCACTGCAGGAAGGGGTCCGTGTGGCTGCAGTGGTGCCAGACGAGCCTCGGCTCGAAGGGGCCCGACTCCTCAGGCATCGGTAGAATCCTGAACTGAAACTGCGAGTCCATCATGAAGCGCCTGAGGGTGATGAGCGGCCCCTCGAACGTAAAGTCCGTCCTCGCCACCACATAGGGAACGGTCAGGAAGTAAGGCAGCACCACGCCCACCCTGCGTCCCTCGACACTCTTCGCGCCGCCGTCCTTCATCCCCGCGGTGACACAGACGGCGGGCCAACGGTTGAGCAACTCCCAGGTCATGACGCCCGCCTTCTCGTAGGCCTCGATCACGGGGTGTCCATCCCTGACGAGAATGCCCTTTTTCGAGCGGTAGATCCTGAGCGAGTGAAAGTCGGGCGGCAATTCCGTCGCAGGAAAGAATGCCATGTCGGCCTCGTTGGCGCGAAGCCTCTCGAGCACCCTCACGTCGAGCGGCTCGATCGCAAAGCGGCTGTTCGGAACGGCATTGTAGAAGCGCTCGACCGCTGCGCTCAGTAGTGTGGCGATGCCGTTGTCGGCTGAAATGAAGCGCACCACGCGGTTCATCTCGTGCAACTCAAGCGGCTCGGGATTGAGAAGTCGACGCGTCTGGTCCACGAGCTCGGCAAGGCGGTCCCTGAGCTCGCGCATGCGGCTCGTCGGCAGCATCGACAAACCCGAGCGCACGAAGAGCTCGTCGCCGAAGACCTCCCTCACATGCGAAAGCCTGCGCGAGGCCGCGCCCATGCTGAGCCTCATGTCGCCCGCCGTCTGCGTGAGGCTCTGCGTTTCATAGAGCGCCAACAGAAACTGCATGTCCTCGAATGAGAGGTCGATGTTGTTCTTTTCGCCTTTGATCATGGTCTTTGTCGTCCTTAGCCCAAAGCGGCCGGCACGGGGCACCGCAACCGCTCGGAAGTGCCTAGAAGTATCGCATTTTTGCCGGTGGGGACGCCGCCGAGCCCCGCGCATATGCGAAAACCCTACGGACCGGTCGGTAAATTCAATCCTACAATTGAAGAATGGCTGGCGCGCAGGCGCCCGCCACCATCCGACCAACAGACCAGACGGCCGAGCGCCGCACCGACCAAAAGGAGAATCAAGTTATGTGGGATCGTCTTCTCAGGAATGCCCGTGTCGTGGACCCCGTCAACGGCCGCGACGGCGTCATGGACGTGGCCGTCAAGGACGGCCGCATTGCAGCCGTCGGACCGAACCTCCAGGGCGAAGCTTCCGAAGTCGAGGACCTCACGGGCCTCGTCGTCATGCCCGGCCTCATCGATCCCCATCTGCATCTCGGCAGCATGTTCGGCTCTGCTTACGGCACGCGCATGGCGGCTGCCGCCGGCGTGACGACCTGCCTCGACATGGCGGGTCCCGTCGACGAAATCCTCGAGACGTCCAAGACCTGCGGCGCAGGCATCAACGTCGCGATGCTCGAAGGCTTCTCGCCCATGAAGCACTGCGGCACGATGACGCCCACGCGCGAGCAGCTCGAGAAGTTTGTCCGTGAAAGCCTCGAAAAGGGCGCCGTCGGCGTCAAGATCATGGGCGGCCACTGGCCGCTGCCGCTTGAAACGAGCCGCGAACTCGTCAAGACCGCCAACGACATGAACGCCTACGTCGCCTGGCACGCCGGTTCTCACACTGCGGGCTCCAACATCCTCGGCATGCGCGAGGTCATCGAGGCCGCCAAGGGCCAGCGCCTGCACCTCGCCCACATCAACGCTTACTGCCGCGGCCGCGTCAATCCCGTCGACGAAGAGTCGAAGGAAGCCATCGAGATGCTGCGCGCCAACCCGAACCTCTGGTGCGAAGCCTACGTGAGCCCCAACAACGGCACCGTGCTTGACTGCGACGAGGACGGCCAGATCATCGACCACGTCACCCGCACCTGCCTCGAGACGTTCGGCCTCACGCCCGACGCCGCCGGCATGCGCGAAGCCTTCCTCACACACCGCTGCTTCGCGATCGCCGACACGGGCTTCATGTCCGAACTCGTCGAGGGCGAGGCCGCGCTCGAACTCTGGGAAAAGCAGGGCATGAAGGGCGCAGGCAGCTTCCCCGTCAACCCCGCACTCTCCCGCTTCATGGTCGCCACGGCCAAGCGCGAGGACGGTAGCTTCGTGGTCGACGCCATCTCCACCGACGGCGGCTGCATTCCGCGCAACGTCGCCATCTCGGTCGGCCTCTCGCTCGTCAAGTTCGGCGCCCTGACGCTCCCCGAGTTCGTCGTCAAGACCTCCGTCAACCCAGCACGCCACCTGCGCCTGCATGACCGCGGCCACCTCTCCGAAGGCGCCGCCGCCGACATCACCGTCTTCGACTACGACCGCCAGCAGGCCGTCGAGACGATCGTCGCCGGCAAGTCCGTCATGAAGAACGGCGAGATCACGGGCACCGGCATCACCCTCGTCACGACGAAGGCGGGCATCCCGGCTGCCGAACGCAACGGCTTCAAGTGGATCGAAACCGAGTTCGAAAGCCCCGAACCCGAACGCTACATCCCCTAAGCCGCATTCGACTCCATGAGCCGAAGACCGCCGCAGGCTCGCCCTGCGGCGTTTTTTTGGCTTTTACTCCCATTCACGCCCGCAGCATTCCTTCCTTTGGCGCGAATCACCTCTCCCGCAGGCACCTCCGTGAGCCGGCGTACGCCCCGCATCACGTGCGGTTAGAATGACCTTCTGAACCTTTCATTTTCCGGAGGGCACCATGCGCGCCGCCGTTCTTTCCGCTCTGCTCGTTCCAGTCTTCCTCACGGGCTGTTCTACCTACGTCACGGTCGTCTCCGAACCCGAGGGCGCCGTCATCACCGACGCATCGGGAAGCATCGTCTACGGCCGCGCGCCCCTCGACGTCGAGTACGACACCAACGAGCTCAGGCACGGTGCCCATCCCGGACAGTGTGCGCAGATTCCCGGCTTTACGGCAAGGTGGCCGAGCGGCGCCTCCGCCTCGACCGACGCAGCGCTGCCGTTGTGCGACCTGCGACACGGCATGACCGTGAGAATCAACCGTCCCAAGTCCGCACCAGGCCTCGAGCAGGACCTCCAGTGGGCGCTCGAGCGCGCCCAGAAGCGTGCGCGCGACGCAGAAATCGAACGAGACCGCATGATGCTCTACATGGACCACGGCTGGTTCTGGGGACCGGGCTGGGGCCCTTGGCCGCGCACGGCGCCCCCGCCGCCGAGGCCCGTGAGATAATTTCACTTTTGCGCAACACGATCGGGACACATCATGCTCAAAGGCAAAAAGGCGGTCATCTTCGACCTTGACGGCACCCTCATTGACTCTCTCGGCATCTGGAGCGCAGTCGACGAGCTTCTCGCCACGAGCCTCGGCCGTCCCGATCTCGCCGCCGACCCCGTGACGCTCGCCCGCCTTCGTGAGGATGCGCTCGTGCGGCATGCCCTCGAACCCAATCCTTATGTCGGCTTCTGCGCGGATCTGGCCGCCTTCTGCGGGAGCCCGCTTCCCGGCGAGGAGGTCCATCGCGAGCGCTACCACATCTCGCGCGCTCTTCTCAAGTCCGACGTGCGCCTCAAGCCGGGCGCGGCCGCCTTCGTGAAGACGCTCTCGGAGCGCGGCTTCAAACTCGCCGTCGCCACCACGACCAAGCGCGCCAACATCGACATCTACGAGACGGTCAACCCGCACATCGCGCCCGAGCTTGCATTCAGCAGCGTCTTCGACGCCATTCTCACGCGCGAGAACGTGAGCCGCATCAAGCCAGACCCCGAGGTCTACCACCTCGCGCTCGAGACCCTCGGCGTGCGCGCCGATGAGGCGCTCGTCTTCGAGGACTCGCTTCCCGGCCTGCGTGCCGCGCACGCCGCAGGCATTCAGACCGTCGTCGTCAGGGATCCGTGGTCCGAAGCCGACAGGGCACGACTCCTCGAGGAGGCGGACGCCCATGTTGATAGCCTTTGCGACGCACCCGAAATCTGCGGTTTTACCCGCTCCTAGCCACCCTTCGGGCGAACATCCTGCGCTAGAATGGATTCAGGCCAATGGCCTTCAAACAAACAGGAGGTATCCTTCATGCGCATTCTTCTTCCCGTCGACGGCAGCGAACACTGCCGCAACGCACTCCGCTTCATTGCCTCCCGCCAGGCGCTCTCGCCTGAAAAGGAGGCGACCGTTGAGCTTCTCAATGTTCAGCACTCCATCCCCGAAGCCGTGATCAACGCGCTCGGCCTCGATTCCGTCCGCAAGGCCAGCCAGGACGAAGGCATGAAGGTCATCGACGCCATGCGCGAAGACGCCGGCGACCTTGACGTCCGCGCCAAGGTCGAGGGCGGCGAGTTCGCGCCCGTCATCGTCCGCGAGGCCGACCACATGGACGCCGACCTCATCGTCATGGGCTGCCGCGGCCTCTCCGCCATGGAAGGCTTCTTCGTGGGCAGCGTCTCCGCCAAGGTGATCAGCCTCACGAAGCGTCCGCTTTTGCTCGTTCGCGACAAGATCCCCGCAGGCGCCATGCGCGTCGGCATCTGCGTCGACCACTCCGACTACGCCCACGCCGCCGCCGAATTCGTCGTCAACCAGCGCGAGTTCTTCGGCAAGGACGCCGTCTTTGAAGTGATCAACGTCTCCGAAACCGAAGAGACCTTCCATCAGGCCGTCGAACCCGTCATGACCGTCTTCGAGGACGCCGGCGTTCCCGCCGAACGCGTGCACCTCAAGGGCAAGGTGGGTGATGCGATCTGCAACTACGCGGGCGAAGGCAAGCTCGACATGCTCGTCATCGGCTCCCACGGCTACGGCAACTTCCGGGCCGCCTTCATGGGCTCCACCGCCATGCGCATCACCGCCGGCTGCGAAGTGCCCCTGCTCGTCCTCAAGGCCTGAAAGATCTCTGCGCGCCTGAATCACGACGCGCGCAGCATCTCAAAGCCAATGTGCCGGCTCCCTCGGGAGAGCCGGCACTTTTTTGTCTCATCCGCACGAAAAGGCCCGCCGCCCTGTCCCGCCTGTACTCGGCGTTGAGGATGCCCGCATCGTATTCGGCATGTCCGGTGAAGAAGATCTGCCTGCCGCCTTCGGTCGAGAGGGCGAAGATCCCCGCCTCGTCGGATTCAGCGAGCACCTTGAGCTCGGGATGTGCGCGCACGGCCTCTTCGTCGATCGTCGTGTGCCTCGAGTGCGGAATCCTGAAGACGTCGTCGCAGCCCCTGAAGAGCATGGAGCTTCGCCTCACGACGCGGTGCTCGAAGACACCCGAGAGCTTGCGCTCGAGAAGCGTCTTCCCTATCCCGATGAGCTGGCAGGGCTCGCCGTTCTTCGGGCGCCAACCGCCCTGCACGCAGACGGTGCCCAGTTCGTGGCGTGTCACACAAACTCCTCTGTGTCATGCGTTTTGAAGAAAACATCCTGTCAGACTATCAGAGCGAAAGGGGTGGTTTCGAAAAACCGCCCCTGTCTTGGGGGTATAACCCGCGCCTCTAGTGCATGATCCCGAGACGCGGCCCTGACGATGCCGTCTTTGTGCGACGGACTTACATCTTGCGGCCCCAGAAGAAGTAGACGCCCCAGCCTTCGTCCATCGTGCGGCCGGCCATCAGGTAGAGGGGGCCGATGATGCTGTCGACGCCCACGTAGCCGCCCACGGCGCGGTGCCAGTCGCGGTTGCCCGACTCGCCTTCCTCGTCGCGGTTGTAGGCGCGGCCCGCTTCGGCCGATGCGCCGAGCCAGACCGTGCGCTCGCCTGCGCCCAACCAGTCGGAGATGTTGCGCGAGATGCGCACGGAGCCGAGCTGGATGTCGGAGCCCGTCCAGCGACCGTAGGGACTGCCGGTGAGCTCGAAAGCGCCGCCCAGCGAGAAGACGCTCGGCACGGCGGAGCGGCCCAGCTTGCCCGAGAAGAGCGTCGTCCAGCGGCCGTAGGTGATCGGCACGTAGACGTTGGCCTCATAGATGTTCTTGTAGCCGGGACCGTCCGTGTCGAAGATGCGCTGGCCCTGCAGGGCGAAGCGGTAGCCCTTGGTCGGAAAGTTGACGCTGTCGAGCGTGTCGAGCAGAAGCTCGGCGCTCACGAACGGAGACTCGACCTCGGGCGTGCTGAGGTCGGTCACGCCGATCGTGCGGGTCGAGGCCTGGGAGAAGTAGCCCGCTGCCACGCGCGCATAGCCCAGGCGCTCGATCGAGTAGCCGAGCCCGATCTGGGCCGTGCTGGTCTCGTTCTTGTAGCGCGCGATGGCCTCACCGTTTTCGTAGACGTTGAAGGGCGAGACCGAGTACTCGAAGCTCGGATTGACGAACCAGTCGGAGCCCGGGCCGAGGGGCTGGTAGAACTCGACGCCGGCCCTGCGGTTCTTGCCCGCCTGGATCTCGGAGCGCAGCTCGGCGCCCCAGGGATTGAGCCAGCCCCAGGTGTGCGCAAGGAGCACCGTGAACGTGTGTTCGTCGCGGAAGTCGGTCTCAAGCGAGCCGCCAATGCGGATGCTCGAGTAGCCGGGCTTCTTCTCCTTGGGCTCGAAGACGAGCACTTCGGTGCCCTCGGGGCCCGGTTCGAAGCGGTAGCGCACCGAGCTGTAGGCGCCGTCGGCCCAGACGCGGCGGCTCGCCGCGTCGATTTCGGCATTGGAGACCGGACGCGAGGTGTCGATGTCGAGCTCGTTGAGGATGGCCTCGGGATTGGCGACCTTGAGGCCCTCGACCTTCACGGTGGAGATCTCGTGGATGTCGCGGCGCGTGTGCGGCATGACGGCGCCCTTGCGGGTCTCGTCCCAGGCGATCCACTGGGCGCGGTCGGGCGAAGCGAGGCGCTCGAGGCGATCGCGGACCTTCTGCGCGGCATCGTAGCCGCGGGTGATGATCTTGTCGCTCTTCTTGAGGTCGGCGCTCGAGAAGTCGTCAAGGTCGGGCGTGATCAGGATGTCCTCGGGGCCGAGGTCGGCAAGCGACTGCCTGACGTTCTGCTCGGTGAGGAGGTTCACCATCTGCGCCATCACGGTGACGACGTTGCCGAGCTCCTCGCGCTTGAGAAGCGGCGTGCCCACGTTCACCGCAATGATGACGTCGGCGCCCATTTCGCGGGCGAGTGACACGGGCAGGTTGTCGAGAAGGCCGCCGTCGACGAGCATGCGGTCGTGGATCACGACGGGCGCGAAGACGCCGGGCAGCGACATTGAGGCGCGCATCGCCATGCCGAGGCTCACGTCCTTCTGCAGCACCACGCGTTCGCCCGAGACCAGGTCGGTCGCGATGGCGCCGAACGGAATGGCCAGCTCGGTGAGGTCATTCACGTAGTTGGCGGGCCCCGTCTTGTCATGGAGGAAGAGGTCGAGCTCCTCGGACGGGATGACGCTGTCGGGGAGCTTCACGCGGCCGTCCTTGCCGAACTCGATGCCCGAGACGGCCAGATTCTTGTAGTCGTCCACCTTGAGGCGCCAGGGCAGCTCCTCGCGGTCGGCGCGGGGCGCCATCATGCGATCCCAGTCGACGCCGAGCACGATGTCGCGGATTTCGGCGGCCGAATAGCCCGCCGCATAGGCGCCGCCAACCATGGAGCCCATGGACGTGCCCGTCACAACGTCGATCTTGATGCCGAGCTCCTCGATCACGTCCAGCACGCCCGTATGGGCGAAGCCTCGGGCGCCGCCGCCCGAGAGCACGAGGCCCACGCAGGGACGGTGCTCGGCGCGGCATCGCGCGCGGACCTCGTCCGCCGTCTTGGCAAGGGGCTGCGTGCAGGTTGCGGCAAGGCCGAAGGCCGCAAGCGTCAATATCGCAATCTTCTTCAATTGCATGGGCTTGTCGTCGATGTCGGGGAAAAAATTGGGACGAGTCCGGAATGCAGACCTGCGGCACAAAGAAAGACGGCCGCAGGCTCCTTGGGTCGGAGTGCGGCCGTCCGTTCTCCGAGAATGCATCGGGCCGCTCCATACGCTTGATGATAGCGCGTGAAGCGGCTCGCTGACGCTTTCGGACGACGTCGAAATGAGAAAAATGCAGGCTTTTCGCCCGTCAGGCCTTCGGGCAGCGGTTGAGGAGTCCTTCCTCGATCATGGCGGGATTCGGGCGCGGGGCCTCGATCATGCGCATCGTGTTGGCATCCGTGTGCTCGAATTCGCCCTTGACGCCGGGAATCTCGAGCTTCGTGACCTGCTCGTAGCTGAAGCGTCCGTCCTCATGGAACTTGAAGACAACGTCCCAGGACTTCGTGAGGAAGGCCTCCTCGAGGAAGGGATTCGAGCAGATGCCGTTGACCATCTGACCGCGCTCGGCATGCAGACGGATCTCGCGGTCGCCGGGCATGGCCGTGCCCTCGGCCATCGCGATCTGGCCGCGCGGAATGGCGAGCGTCATGTAGATCTTGTGCGTCTCGGGCTCGTAGAGCAGATAGCCCACCTGGTCATGGAAGGCGGCGAGCTCGCCCGGCTTGGTGATGTGCACGTGATAGCGCAGGCCGTAGAGGACCTGCGGGCCGTTGTTCTGCGGATCCATCAACTCGAAGTCCCACGTCTCGACGTAGGGCTCCGTTTCGGGGCCGCCCGCCTGCGGATGGGTGTCGACGCCGTCGTCGCCGAACCACTTGCCGGCCAGAGGAGCAATGGGCCCGAGCATCGAAAGCGTATCGGGATTGGCGGGCGCTTCCGTATAGATGTCCTTGTACTTCATGTCAGCCTCCTTTGAAGGGACCGCGGGCGGCGCACCGTGCGCGCAGGCGATCCGAATAAGATCGGTTCATGGTAGCACCGCGCAGGGCCCCGTGCTCCCGCCGTTACGAAATGTACGAAAAAACATTCCCTTCATTTCGCCAGAGGCTCCGCTCCTTCCGTCGGGCGCAGTACTTGGTGTTACCATTACAGATTCCGTTTTCAAACGAGATTCCTGAACATGCTCCGTCCTAGTCCCACAGCCGCGGCCTTACTCGGCCTCATGGCCGCCCTCGCCGCAGGCGCCTCGTCTGCCGCACCGTCGGCCACCGCCCCCATGGGCTTCGGCGACGCCCGAGTCCTGCTGCACGAGCGCGCCGACATCATGGCCGCCGACCGCGCCGAAATCGCCCGCGCCGAGTCCGAGGCCGAGGCCGCCAAATCGCTCTCGGGCCCGAAGGTCGAGATGGACGTCAAGCAGGTCTGGGGCACCAAGACCGTCGACCTGGGCATCGACACGGGGCTCGGACAGCTCTCCGGCCTCGGCAGCCAGATCGGCGGCGTGCACGGACAGATCATCTCGGATCTGGCGCAGAAGTACAACCACGTCGACATCCACTTCAAGGAGGACATCGGCGGGCCGCGTGCGGCCGTGACGGCCACGCTTCCCATCTACACGGGCGGCCTCATCACCGCGCAGCAGAACGCGCTCAACCACAAGGTGAGCGAGACGCGCGCCGACCGCGACATGCGCGAGAACACGCTTGACGCCGAACTTGCGGCCCGCTACTGGGGCGTGCAGCTCGCGCGCAGCGTCGCAGCCCTGCACAGGAGCGTGCTCGAGGATCAGAACGAGGAGCTTCGCCGCGCGAAGCGCTTCGAGCAGAAGGGCCTCATCGCCAAAGTCGAGCGCCTCGCCGTCGAGGTTGCCCGCGACAACGCGAGGCGCACGCTCGTCTCGGCTGAGTCCGACGTCGATGTGGCCGAAGCGGAGCTGATGCGCCAGCTGCGAGAAACCTCGCTCCCCGAGCTCTCCTCGCCGCTCTTCGTCCTCACGGGCGATCTGGGCACGCTCGACCAGTGGCAGAACCGCGCCGACACACAGTCGCCCGCCATCAGGAAGATGAACGCGCTGCGCGCTCAGGCGGGCGAAGGCATCTCCGCCGCCGAGGCGAGCTTCAAGCCCAAGGTCTACGCCTTCGGCACCAAGAACCTCATCAAGCACTATCTGACGCTGCCCGAGCCCGACTGGATGGCCGGCGTGGGCGTCACCTTCACACTCTGGGACAACCACGACCGCTTCGACAAGCTCAACGCCGCCCGAAGCGTGGTCACGAAGGCCGAAGCCGCGCGCAGCGAGGCGAAGAACCAGGTGGCCACAGCCGTCGAGGTCGCCTTCCTGCGCGTGATGCAGGCCCGCGAGGAGTTCGAGCTCACGGGCTCGACCGTCGAACTTGCGCGCGAAAACCTCAGACTGCGCGAGGCGAGCTTCGCGGAAGGACTCTCCAACGCCGTCGACGTCGACACGGCCCGCACGAAGCTCACGGGCGCCGAAGTCGCCCGACGCGCGGCCGCCTACAAGTTCGTCGTGAGCTGGGCCATGCTCCACGCGTCCGCAGGCGCCATGCCCGACTTCGTCAACTCCCTTACTCGCAGCGACCTCGTGGTCGTGAAGTGACTCAGAACAACGCTTTTCCACCGGCTGGAACAAAATGATCGAACAGACTCAAGCTCAGCAGACTCAGGCGCAGGCACCCAAGCGCCCCGCCTCCTCCGTCCCGCTTCTCGTGGGAGGCGCCTTCTTCGCAGGCATCGCGGCTTTTCTCGGATGGGGTGTCTGGGAGGCCACTCATCCCGCGCCCGTGCCCCTGCAGGGCATGGTCGACGCCCGCACGATCTCCGTCTCCGCCAAGGTGCCGGGACGTCTTGCCGAACTCAAGGTCCGCGAGGGCGACGTGCTCAAGGCGGGCGACACCGTCGCCGTGATCGCCATTCCTGAAATCGAGGCCAAGCTCGTACAGGTGAAGGCACAGGAACGCGCCGCCCAGGCGAGGGAGAACCTCGCCAACACGGGCGCCCGCGTTCAGGAAAAGGATGCGGCCCGCGCAGACTGGGAGCGCGCCAAGGCAGCTCTCACCCTTGCGTCCAAGACCTACGAACGCGTCGACGCCCTCTACAGGGAGGGCCTCATCCCCGCCCAGCGCCATGACGAGGCGACCGCCCAGCTTGCAGCCGCACGCAAGGTGACCGAGGCCGCTGCCGCCAAGCTCTCCGCCGTGGACGAAGGTGCCCGCGTCGAGGACAAAACCGCCGCGAAGGCCCTCGTCGACCAGGCAAGAGGCGGCGTCTCCGAAGTCTCGAGCCTCGCCTCCGAAAGCATCGTGAAGGCGCCCGCCGCGGGCGAAGTCACCCGCATCGTGATGGAGGAAGGCGAAGTGGCACCCGCGGGCTTCCCGCTCGTGCTTGTCACTGACCTCAGCGACAAGTGGGTCGTCTTCAACATCCGCGAGGACGAGCTTCCGGGCGTCGAGGTGGGCACGGTCCTCAAGGGCTTCATCCCCGCCGTCAACCGCACGGTCGACCTCAAGGTCAACTGGATCAATCCTCGCGGCGAGTACGCAGTCTGGCGCGCGACGCGTCAGTCGACGGGCTACGACCTGCGCACGTTCGAGGTGCGCGCTCGTCCCGTCGAAGAGCTTCCCGCCCTGCGTCCTGGCATGACCGTCATCGTCGAGCGCTGAGCGGCACGCCATGAAGCACTGGTTTGAGGGCCTCGTCAACACAGCCCGCATCGAATGTCGCTACACCCGCAGGCACCCGCAGCAGTGGGTGATCTGCGCACTCCTGCCCGTCATGTGGCTGCTCTTCGTGGCAAACACCTTCGGCACCGGCCTCATGACGAAGCTCCCTGTGGGTCTCGTCAACGAGGACGGCGGCCCGCTCGCGCGTGAGCTCGTCATGGTCCTCGATGCCGTACCGAGCCTCGGCCTCAGGGGCTTTGAAACCGCGACCGAAGCCGAAGCCGCGCTCTCGCGCGCCGAAACCTACGGCACGATCGTCATTCCAAGGGACTTCACGAAGGACAGCCTGAACGGACGCGGCAGCACGCTCGAGCTCATCATCAACAAAAGCTACTACGCCGTCGGCACCATTCTGGAAGTGGACGTGAAGACGGCGCTCGCCGCCGTCATGAAGAGCGCGGGCACGATCAGGATGACCGCCGCGCGCGGCGGCTCGCTCAAGGCCGAGTCGAACAACCTGCGCATCGCCTCGCCCGAGGTCTACTTCCTCGGCAACACAGGCTTCAACTTCAGCGCCTACCTGCTGCCGACGCTCATTCCCGGCCTCATCGCGCTTGCCGCAGGACTCACCTTCTCGGGCGTGCTCGTGCGCGAGTGGCGCGACGGAGGTGCGACGCGCCTTCTTGCGGCCGCAAACGACTTCGCGTCCGCCGCCATCATAGGCAAGCTCCTGCCCTGGTTCGTCTTCTACGTCGTGCTCGGCCTGTGCTGGGTGTTCGGCCTCACGGGCGTGCTCGGCTGGACGGCCGCAGGCTCCGTCGGCATCTGGATCGGCGCCACGGTGATGCTCATCGCGGCCATGGCCTCGATCGCCGTCCTCTTCACGGCCGCATCGCTCAGCTGGCCGATCGCCGTCTCGGCGCTCATCTGCTTTGCCGCGCCGTCCTTCCCGTTCACGGGCTTTTCCTATCCGCTCGAGTCGATGACGCCGGGCGCCGCCTTCTTCGGGCAGCTCCTGCCGCTCACGCACTACCTCGCCGTCCAGGGCGAGTGCTGGATCCTGAATTCGCCCCTCGACCACATCTTCACGCGCCTCGCGCCCCTTGCGCTCCTCATCGTCGTGCCCATGGCCGCCGGCCTTCCGATCCTCGGCGTGCGCCTGCGCGCCTGGAGTTCGAAGGACCCCGAGAAGGACCGCATCCGCACACTCCTCGTCAAGGAGAGCCTCATCACCGACGAAACGCAGGGAGGCGCACGATGAACAGGAACAATCAGGCTGAGCAGATGAAGGCGCCCGGCTTCTGGTACACCTTCCTACACACGATCAAGGCCTCCTTTCTCTCCCGCGACACGATCCTCATCTTCGCGGGCGCGATCGCCTTCTACCTGATCTTCTACGCCTGGCCCTACGGCAACCAGCAGATCCAGCACGTCCCGTCGGCCGTGCTCGACCTTGACCGCTCGGCCGCCGCCCGCCGTCTCGTCACGGCCATGGACGCCTCGCCCGCCATCAGCGTCGTGCGCATCACGCAGGACGAAGGCGAGGCGATGGAGGCCTTCAGGCGCGAGGAGTTCTCGGTTCTCATCACGATTCCGAAGGACTTCGAGAAGTCCCTCACCCGAGGCGAGAACGTCACCGTGCACGTGCTCGGCAACGGCGCCTTCCCCGTGAAGGCCCGAGCCGTTCAGGCCGCTCTGGGCGGCGTCGTGACCGACAAGACGAAGCTCCTCGACGATGCGGCCATCTATGCGACGGGGCTCCCCGGCACGAGCGTGCACTCGCACCATCAGGCCGCGCCCGGCCTTCGCGTGCAGTACATGTACAACGAGATCGGCGGCTACGGCAACTACACCGTGCCCGTCGTGGGTCCCGTGATCATTCAGGCCGTGATGCTCATGGCCATCACGATGGCGCTCGGCGGCTGGCTCGTCGCCGCAAGGCGCGAGCCCTTCGTGGAGGCCGCGCTCGACCGTCCGCTCCACAGGGGCGCGGCCGTCTGGCTCGCCTTCACGCTCATCACCTTCCTCTGGTTCGTCTACATGCAGGGGTTCGACTTCTGGTGGCACGAGTACGGCTCCATGCGCAGCGTTGCCGCGACGCTGGGCACCGGCCTGCTCTTCTCGGCCTCGGTCGCCTCCTTCGGCATGGCGGTCACGATCCTTCTGGGCTCGAACCGCTGGTCGAGCCAGGCCGTCGTGATGATCTCGGCCCCCGCCGTATTCATCTCGGGCGGCATCTGGCCCATGACGAACGTGCTGAGCGAGCCCGTCTTCGCGCTCTCGCTCTTCATTCCGACCTCGCCCGCAGTGCCCGCGCTCCTTGCGGCCTCGCAGGACGGGGCCCTCACCGAGTCCATCCTTCCCTATTGGGGAATCCTCGGCATTCAGACGCTCTTCTATCTCTCGACGGCGCTCCATCTCGTGCACCGCCGCGACTGGCGCGAGGACGCCGTACAGGCCTACAGCCGCGGCGCCCTCAGGCGCTAGCCCTTCGTCAAGACCGACCGGCCCTCCGACTGGGACTATTGAGGCAACAGCACATGCAGTTCATCGATTCACACAGCCATCTCAACAGCGACGCCTTCGACGAGGACCGCGACGAGGTCATCGCGCGCATGAAGGCGGCGGGCATGGCGGCCGCCATGGTCATCGCCTGCGAGGACGACGAGCTCCCGAAGCTCGAGGCGCTCCTCGCGGAGCATCCGGGCTGGCTCTTCGGCGCCTGGGCGCTTCATCCCGAATTTCCCGACAAGCCCGAGCCCACCGTCGAGCGGATCGCCGAGATCTGTTCGCGCCCGGGGTTCGCCGCCGTGGGCGAGACGGGGCTCGACTTCTACTGGTGCAAGGAGCCGCTTGACTGGCAGTGCGCACGTTTTCGCCGCCACATCGAGGCCGCGAAGGCCATCGGCAAGCCCCTCATCATCCACGCGCGCGACAGCGAGCGCGAGGCCCTCGAAATCCTCCGCGACATGCATGCGGGCGACGTCGGCTTCGTGATGCACTGCTTCTGCGGCGACACGGACACGGCGCTCGCCGTCGTGGACGCGGGCGGCCACGTAAGCTTCACGGGCAACCTCACCTTCAAGCGAAACGAGGCGCTGCGCGAGACCGCGAGGGCGCTTCCGCTCGAAAGCCTCCTGCTCGAGACCGACTGTCCCTACATGGCGCCTGTGCCCAAGCGCGGCAAGCGATGCGAGCCTCAGTACGTCGAATATGTCGCAGAATGTCTCGCAGGACTTTTCGGCGTTGACAAAGCGCACGTCGCCCGACAAACTACGGCCAACGCCGTCAGGCTCTTCCGCCTGCCCATCCGTCTTGAGGAAGCATAATCAGTCTATGAAAAAGCTCGCCGTTCTTCTTGCCGCCGCCCCGCTTCTTCTCTGCGCGCCCCTCGCATCGTCCGCCGACGCGTCGTCCGCAGGCGACCCGGGCGCCTTCGTCCTCTCCGAGGCCGAGGTCGATCAGATGGCCCGCAACACGCACGACTTCAATCAGGCGATCGCCGCCGGCAACGCCGCCGACGTCAGGCGCCTTCTCTCCACGGGCATCACGCCCAACATCGTGCTCGAAAACGGCGACACGCCGCTCACCTGGGCCCTGCGCAGCGAGTCGTGGGATCTCGCCCGCGTGCTGCTCGACGCCCAGGGCATTGACGTCAACATGGAGAACCGCCACGGCGAGACGCCGCTCATGCTTGCGGTGATCAAGGGCCGCGAGGCTGAATTCGACAGGCTGCTCAAGCTCGGTGCGAAGGTCAACAAGACCCGCGGTTGGACGCCGCTCCACTACGCCGCCACCGAAGGCCGCACCTCCATGATGAAGCGCCTCATCGAACTCGGCGCCGACGTCAACGCCCAGACGAAGGCGGGCATCACCGCGCTCGACATGGCCGCAAGGAAACCGAGCCGCGAGGCCGTCATGATGCTCCTTCGCGCAGGCGCCTACCGCGACTACTGCACCGACAGGGGCATGTCCGCCGCAGACTTCGCCAAAAAGGCGGGCGACGAGGAGCTCGCCAAGTACCTCGCCGTCAAGACCTGCGCCGTCACGGGCCCCGCCAGACCCGAGCTCTACAGGCAACCCGCCGGCATCACGCTCCGTCACTGACGCTCGTCCCCTCATGCACAGGCCACCGGACGCACGCCCGCGCGGCCTTTCCACGACAATCCCGAGGATTCCTTCGTGTCCCACACGCCTCTTCCCCTCACCGCTCTTGAACTTCTCGCCCCCGCCCGCGACGCCGATACCGGCATCGCCGCGATCGATCACGGCGCCGACGCCGTCTACATCGGCGGCCCTGCCTTCGGCGCCCGCCAGTCCGCGGGCAACACGATGGACGACATCGCGAGTCTCGCCGAGTACGCGCACCGCTACAACGCCCGCGTCTTCATGGCGCTCAACACGCTCTTCACGAACGAGGAGCTTCCGCGCGCCCGCTCGCTTGCCTTCGACGCCGCCAAGGCCGGAGTCGACGTCCTGATCGTTCAGGACATGGGCCTCATGGCGGGCCCGCTGCCCGACATCGAGCTCCATGCCTCGACGCAGTGCGACATCCGCACGCCCGAAAAGGCCGCGTTCCTCGAGAAGGCGGGCTTCTCGCAGATGGTGCTCGCGCGCGAGCTCTCGCTCGCCGAGGTCGCCGCCTGCCGAGCCGCGCTCCATTCGGCGCGCATCGAGTACTTCATCCACGGCGCGCTCTGCGTGAGCTATTCGGGCCAGTGCTACATCAGCGAGGCGATCACGGGACGAAGCGCCAACAGGGGCGCCTGCGCGCAGCTCTGCCGCCTGCCCTACGACGTCTACACGGAGTCGGGCGAGCAGATCGCCCGCCGCAGCCACGTGCTTTCGTTGCGCGACAACAACCAGACCGACAATCTCGAGGCCCTGATCGACGCGGGCGTCTCGTCCTTCAAGATCGAGGGCCGCCTCAAGGACCTCGTCTACGTGAAGAATATCACTGCCTGGTACCGTCAGCAGCTCGATGCCATCATCGCGCGACGCCCCGAACTCTCCCGCACCTCCGACGGCGTCTCGACCTTCAGCTTCACGCCCGATCCCGAGAAGAGCTTCCAGAGGGGCCGAACCGACTACTTCGTGCACGGCCGTCAGTTTGAAAAGCCCTACGAACTCGCCCAGCTCGAGAGCCCCAAGAACACGGGCAGCCCCGTCGGCTGCTGCGAGCGCGTCGAGCCGGGCGAAATCCTCGTGCGTCCCGCTGCGGGCGTCTCGCTTGCCAACGGCGACGGCCTCACCTATCTCGGCGACGACGAGGAGATCCACGGCCTTGCCGTCAACCGTGCCGATCCCGCCGGCAGGGGCCTCGTCAGGCTCACGCTGCGCAACCGCCGCGAACTCCCCGAGGGGCTTCGCCGCGGCATGACGCTCATGCGCAACCTCGACCGCTCCTTCGTGCGCGAGCTCTCGGGCGAGTCCGCCGTGCGCCGCATTCCGATCGTCATGACCTTCCTCGTCGAGGACGACGCGCTCACGCTCATCGTGACCGACGGCCGCGAATGCGCCGAAGCTCATGTGGCGATGGATCTCGACGCCCCCTCGAACCCCGAGCGCAACAGGGAGACGCTCATCAGGAACCTCGGCAGGCTCGGCGACACGCTCTACACGGCCTCCGACATCTTCGTGCCCGAGGACCTCGACGTCTTCGTGCCCGCCTCGGTTGTCAACATGATGCGCCGCGAAGCCGTCGACGCGCTCACGAAGATGCGCGAGGAAGCCCGGGTCCGTCCCGGCCGCGCCCCCGTCGACGACGAGGCGCCCTATCCCGACCGCATCCTCGGCTTCGCCGCCAACGTCGCCAACGATGCCGCGCGCGAGTTCTACGAGCGCCACGGCGCCCGCGTGACCGCGCCCGCCTTCGAGATCAAGCCCGTGGAGAAGGCGGATCTCATGACCTGCCGCCACTGCATCCGCGCCGCGCTCAAGCGCTGTCCGAAGATGCTCAAGGCCTTCCCCGAACTGCTCGAGAAGACGCCGCGCGAAGCCTTCAGGCCCGAGCCGCTCGTCCTCGTCAACTCGTCGGGCGAGCGCTTCGAGGCGATTTTCCACTGCAAGGCCGATCCCTGCTTCATGACGATCACGCACGCCGACGACGCGAGCGGCTCCCGCTCAGCGGGATAAAATGAAGGGTCGCCCCATCCTCCGGCTCCCAAACCCATGACGAACGACGAAGAACCGATCGAGCTCCTGATGCCATCCGCCGCCATGCAGCCCGTCCTTTCGGACCTGCGTGCCGCGCTCGTGCGCCTCGGCGACGTGAAGACCAGATCCGCGCCTCGCGTCTGGGACAACATTGACTTCGAGGGCACGGCCGCGAACATCGCGCGCTTCACGCTCTGGACGGAGGGATGGGATGAAGGCGTCATCCCTGCGGGCGACGTCAACGCTGCAAGCGACGTCGGCCACCGCCTCTCGACCGAGCTTGAGATCATGTCGCCCGACGACCTCGAGGAACGCTTCCGCGTGATCGTCGACGGCGCCCCCGTCACCAGGCTCTACCGCCGCATCTCCGACGCCCAGACCGTCAGCCGCCTGATGAAGGACACCATGGCGCTCGGCTGGTCGGGCTTCGACATGCTCGCGCTCTCGCCCGCCGAGCAGGAGACGATGCGCCGCAGGCGCATGTTCGTCGACGCCTTCCGCAACGACTTCGACTGGACGCGCCTGCGCGCCCTCGAACTCTCCCAGAGCGCCGCGCTTCTCGAGGCCGCGCTATACGTCGAGATGGTCCAGCCCGCCGACATCGAACGCCTGAGGCGCCGCATCGCGGGCGAGGCGATCGCGCGCTACGCGAGCTGGACCGCATTCGCCCGTGCGCTTCTGTGCGCGCGCACCTTCTGCAGCCTCAGGGACGGGGCGCTCAGCACCCGAAGCAGGATCGCGGAGGACGAGGCGAGGCTCACGGCGCTCCTCTCGGGCCCATGGCAGGCCGCCTGGCCGCGCATTGCATCCTGATCCGATTTTTTACAAGCCTTCAAGGGTACTCCATTCCCTCGAGGGCTTTTCTTTGACGACGCCCAGCTTATTGATGTAGATCAAATATTTATAAGCGATGATGAGGCGTGCAGCGTGCAAAGCGGCAAATCCCTTAAAGATCAGGGCAAGTCTAGGACGGGAAGCCCTCGTGTGGAACTCCGGGGAAAAGTCGCAATCCCTTAAAGATCAGGGCAAGTCTAGGACCTAAGATTATCGCCCACGTGCAAGCTCGAATGGACGAGTCGCAATCCCTTAAAGATCAGGGCAAGTCTAGGACAAGAAGGTATTCCACAAAGGTGCATGGAAGACGTCGCAATCCCTTAAAGATCAGGGCAAGTCTAGGACCCGAAAAGTCCGTACTGGTGGCCACTACGGCCAGTCGCAATCCCTTAAAGATCAGGGCAAGTCTAGGACAGGGATCCCACTGAATCTAGCAAAGGAGTAGGTCGCAATCCCTTAAAGATCAGGGCAAGTCTAGGACCGAACATCCTGCAGAGCCTTGACGCCGCCCTTGTCGCAATCCCTTAAAGATCAGGGCAAGTCTAGGACGATGGACGACTGAGAATTCTTATTTGCGTGAACGGTGGTCTCAAACACGTGAACACCCCCGATTCTTATTTACGTGAACGGTGCGCGAAAAGGACCGCTTCGGTGCTCAGCGTGGCATAGCAGTGTTCATGTCGTCGAGAAACGCCTCAGAAAAACGCGATTTCTCGATCCAGAGCTGCTCCTCCTCTTGAAAGTTGAAATGAAGGTGAGATATTCTGCTCGTACGGTACAGGCAGGGATGCCGATGACCGTCAATGTGAGAAGAGACCCTCACGGGCGCTAGCCTGTGAGGGTTTCATGCTTTGGGGCGAACCAAGCTTCTTACATTGTACAAATATCCATTTAAAATCCGCCCCGAAGGGGCCTTACTTTTCCAGATCCTCCTCTACGGGAATGGCCCCGTACTTGGGTTGCTGCCGCATGGATTCGCCGTTCATGTTGATGCGAAACGCGTTGCGCACAAGGCGATCAAGGATCGAATCCGAGTAGGTCGGATCCTTGATGTACCCTGCCCAGGCCTTTACGGGAAGAACGCTGGTCACAAGAATACTGCCAACACCACAGCGATCCTCTATTATTTCGAGTAAGTCGGAGCGGTTGCCAGCATCGATTTGCCCTATACCCCAGTCGTCCAGGATCAACAAGTCGATACGGCGTAGAGCTCTTAACTCCCGTTCGAACCCACGATCTAATTGGTGCTGAGCGCTGAATTCCTTCAAGAAGCGAGGTACCCGGACAAAACGCACTGTCAGGTTTTGTCGGCAGGCAGCGTTGGCGATCGCTCCGGCGAGAAACGTCTTGCCACAACCGGTCTTCCCCGTGATGATGCAGTTCTGGTGGTTGCGGATCCAGTCGCAGTTGGCCAGTTGCATGACCTTCGCCTTGTCGAGCCCGCGAGGCGTTACGAAGTCGATGTTCCCCATGCAAGCATCCTGATGACGGATGTGAGCATCCTTGAGGCGTCGTTTGAGGGCATTCTCGGCCCGCTTGTCCGTTTCAGCCGTCAGCATGTCATGGATGATCTCCAGGGGTGCCATTTCGTGAACGGATGGATCGGCATAGAGCTCCTCAAGTCGATCCATCATCGTGCTCAAGTGAAGTTTCTTGCAAAGCGGCCTTATGTCTGCCAGTGCTGTGGCGGTATTCATCTGCTTACTCATAGTCGTCTCTGATGTTGTCGTGCTCGGTGGTGACGTAGTCGACATCCTCAGGCTGCCGGTTGTCAAAGAGGTTCCCTGAGCGGTTGTTCATCTGAATGGTCTCGCATTGCTTTTGGAAAAACCCAATGCCCCAAATGTCGGTGTCAAGCATGGCCTGCATGGCTCGCTCGATGACCAGTAGCGGGTAGCTTCGCTTTGAAGAGCAGACAACTCCACAGAGGCGCCTGCCGTTGAAATCGGACTTGAAAGCCTGTGCCACAAACTTTTCCGCTATGCTGCGATCAATCCCGATCCTCGAGCTGAACACATTGACCCACTGATCCGGTGAAAGGCGAGTCCGCTTTTCCTCCGGGGTCAAATGTTCGGGCAAGAGATGGGTCTTCATGCCGACAGTCGAATAGCAGCGTTCATGTGTAGCGAGAAACGCCCCGCTCTCTGCGTCGTAAATCTGTACCTTCTTCTCGGTCAGCTTGACGTGCATTTGCTTTCCGACGAACTCCGCAGGAACGCTGTAGCGATGAGCCCCGTTGGACCTGCTCAGCCTGATGCAATGGCCTTTGTCCACGGTGTAGACCTTCCATTCGCCATGTTCATAGGGACGATCAGGCAAAGGCTGCAGGCTGCTCCTTTCCTCTTCTTCGAAACAGGCCCTACGAGTGGCATTTCTTCCCTGCCACTGACGCAGGTTGAGTTCGTTCAAGTGTTCGAGAACCAACTTGCGCAAGTACTCTCTGTCCTTCGCCAGAGCGTGCCCCTCTCCCTGAAGGTGAAGTTTGCCGATAATCCAACGCTCGACCATATTAACGCTGGCTTCCACGCGATTTTTGTCTTTGGGATGATGAACGCGGCAGGTCTGTGCATTCATGCCATAGTGTTCACATAAGTCGAGAATCACCGGCTGAATGTCACCTTGCGTCCAGTTTGCATGACGCACCAGAGCTTTGGCGTTGTCCATCACGAGGTTCTTGGGAGCTCCTCCGAAGTACTGGAGTGCTTCGATGATCCCCTGAATCCAGAACTGCTGCCGTTCGCTCTCGTACGCCTGAGCGAAGATCAGTCCGCTGGAAGGAAGCGCAGCAACGAAAACCCGGTCGCGATGGACTTCCGCGTATTCGTCCACCCACACGAGATCGTCTCCCGCATAGTCGATTTCCATCACATCGCCTGCGACGTAGTGGAGGTTCGTGAACAAGTCCTGGGGCTCCCAATTGGGCTTCTGTTCCGCGTAGCGGCGACAGAAGGACGAATAGGAGTAGATCTTCTGACTGTCGTTGGCCTGACGGTACTCGTCGTAAACGAGTTGAAGCGTCATGTGCTTCTGCTGAAGGAGTGCGTTAACGCCTTCCCAGTCGGGTTCGACGCGGGCACGCTGGGGCCTGGGATACAGCCGATCATGGATTTCCGCATCCGAGAGTTTGAGAAACGCCTGAAGATCAGGTCTGGCCGCAGTGGCCACCTTGTTGATAAAGCCGTTGGAGGCTCCTGTCTGAAGACGGATTTTTTTGGGTTCATCTCGGAAGTCCGTGGAACGCGGCCTTGACTTTTAAGAAAAAGTACAGA
>OJOH01000394.1_pt1 | contig 30314 bp, 24 predicted proteins | sample 1598201 | NCBI WGS metagenome assembly OJOH01 (sample SAMN03922462, study PRJEB24848) | human gut metagenome | isolation source: stool sample | host: Homo sapiens | place: Germany | collected 2009-11 | reverse complement strand
CCCTTAAATGGGTGCAGCTCAGACAGCGGAATTTCCTGTATCTTCTCCAGCTTGGCATCCTGGCGGCTTTCCTCGGTGGAAAACAAATCATCGTATGGAGCCAGCTCTACTTTTTTCGCGCTGCTTTTCAAGTTTTATCACCTCCTTGGTCAGATTCTTATAGCCCTCGGCCACCTTGCCATTAGGGTCATGGGCAAAAATGCTTTTGCCCTCGGCGCTGATCTCCTTTGCCCGGACAGAATGGGGAATCTCGGTGCCGAACACCTTGATTTTGCTGCCGTAGGTCTCCCGCAGCAGGGCGGCGATCTCTTTGGCAAAGTTGGTGCGGTTGTCCACCATCGTCAGCAGAATACCGTCGATCTGGAGCTTGGGATTTAACTGCCGCTTGACCTTGTTGATGGTGGACAGCAGCTGTTCCAGGCCCTTGGCGGGCAGATACTCCGCCTGGACGGGGACTATGATCCTGTTGGCGGCGGCCAGCGCGTTGACCGTGAGCATTCCCAGGGAGGGTTGGCAGTCGATGAGGATATGGGAATACTGTCCCTTCACCGTGTCCAGATACTGCCGCAGGATGGTCTCTCGGCTCATGGCATTCACCAGGGATACCTCCATGCCGGAGAGCTGGATGTCGGCAGGCATCAGGTCCACGCCCTCCGGGTGGTGCAGGATGCCCTCGCCGGGGCGCAGCGGCTCGTCCATCAGGATACGGCCCATCGCGTCGGACAGGGTAAAGGGCAGCTTGTCCGGCTGGGGGTGGCCCAGGCTGATGGTCAGGCTGCCTTGCGGGTCTCCGTCGATCAGCAGGACTTTCTTTCCGGCCTGCGCCAGCCCGATTCCCAAGTTGGCACAGGTCGTTGTCTTGCCAACGCTTCTCCGCTCCCGCTCCGGTCGGTGCTGAACATGTGCCACCGGCACATAGCACCCTTTCTGGTTGGCAATGGCGATGATTTGCGTGTTCATTGACTTCACCTCATTTCTAATTATTGCTGTTGCTTCTGGAAATAGAAAAAGCCGCCACTTCAAAATTAACAGTGAAGTGACGGCTCTTTCTATCGCCGGAATACGAGTTCCTGAAATGAAAAAAGCACCCAGCATTTATACTGTGTGCTACATCAAATTCATATTCAATTATTCAAATTAGCTCAAACTATGCCAAACTGCCACAGCCAAAAAACGAGGGGAAGGAGGGCTGAAAAGCACCCCAAAAATCGGCTCTCGGTTAACCACTTTGGGAACCACTTCCCCCTCTTTTTGCCCTCTTTTTAGCCAGTTAACCACTTGCGGACCACTAAAAATTGGATGAAATCGGCTCTCGTTTTGCCAAATTTGGTCAAACCATATCAGCCCGTTTAGATATAGCAAAAGCCCGGAAAACCTTGATTTTCCGGGCTTTTTGAACCATTTTGATATAGTCTGAGCAGTCGATTATCGCTTGCTGAACTGCGGAGCGCGACGAGCTGCTTTGAGACCGTATTTCTTACGCTCTTTCATTCTAGGATCACGAGTCAGGAATCCTGCTTTTTTCAGAACTGGTCTGTAGTCGTTGTCTACAGTCAGAAGGGCACGTGCAACACCGTGACGGATTGCTCCTGCCTGTCCTGTGTATCCGCCGCCGTGAACGTTTACGATCACGTCAAATTTATCAGCGGTCTCTGTAGCTGCCAGAGGCTGACGAACGATAACTTTCAGGGTCTCCAGACCAAAATACTCATCGATGTCTCTTTTATTGATGGTAACTTTACCAGTTCCCGGTACAAGATATACTCTTGCGATAGATTTTTTTCTTCTTCCGGTTCCGTAATATTTTGCGCTAGCCAATGTTCTTTACCTCCCTATTAAAATGTTAATACTTCTGGTTTCTGAGCTGCATGAGCGTGCTCTGCACCAGCGTATACGTGAAGTTTTGTGAACATCTGTCTTCCAAGAGGTCCTTTTGGAAGCATGCCTTTCACTGCAAGTTCAACAACCTTCTCCGGTTTCTTAGCCATCATCTCACGAAGAGTAGCTTCTTTCATTCCACCAACATAATCGGAGTGGCTGTAATAGATCTTCTGATCCAGTTTTTTACCGGTTACTGCTACTTTATCAGCGTTGATTACGATTACGTAATCACCAGTATCTACGTGCGGAGTGTACTCCGGTTTGTTTTTTCCACGTAATACTTTTGCTACTTCAGATGCCAGACGTCCTAATGTACATCCTTCTGCATCAACAACATACCATTTTCTTTCAATCTTATCTGGATTTGCCATAAAGGTGTTCATGGATATAACCTCCTGTGAAAAATTCAATTTACTGTTTCATGTATATAGGAAACCGCCTTACCGGGGCTTATGGCATCGGCGTTTTCAAACTACGTCACACATTTAGTAATTATATTATACGGATTTTGGAATGTCAACTGTTTTTTACCCATATTTTGCATTTTTTCGCAAACTGCGAGTCTGTTTTTCGGGAAATACAGACCACTTATGTCTTTACTCGAAATCCCATTCGGGATACCGGATCTGTACCAGTGTCAGACCCTCCGGCCTTGCCGTTGCTCCCGCCGTTTTTCGATCTTTCGCCGCAAGGATTTCTTTTACTTTCTCCGGCGGATAATCACCCTTTCCAACCTCAAGCAGTGTTCCGGTGATAATCCGCACCATATTGTAGAGAAAACCGTTTCCGGTGATCCGGAAGCGGATCAGATCGTCTTCTTTTTCCAAACTCGTTTCATAGATCGTACGGACCGTATCGGTCACCTCCGGTTTTGCTGTTGCAAAGCTTTTAAAATCATGCATGCCAACCAGATACGATGCTGCCTGCCGCATCGCATCCACATCCAGCGGGCCGTACCAGAAATAGGAATTCAGTCTCCGCGTCGGATCTGCAAAGGTGCGGTTCAAAATCCGATATTCATACGTTTTAACTGTTGCGGTAAAACGCGGGTGAAAGTCCGGCGGCACTTCGGATGATCCCTGAATACGGATATCTGCCGGAAGCCGTGTATTCAATGCAAATGCGATACGGTCCGCCGGCATTCTCGCATCCGTATCAAATACCGCAACATTGCCGAGAGCATGTACCCCGGCATCGGTCCGGCTTGCGCCGATGCAGGCCGTTTTCTTCGCAAAAAGATCGGAAAGAGCCTGATTTAATACTTCCTGTACTGTAATGCCGTTTGGCTGCACCTGCCATCCACAGTAATTTGTGCCGTCATACGCTACAATCAGCTTAATTCTGCGCATTCTTCTCCTCCGTTTTCGTCAAAGTCAGAGTCCGCACACGCGAAGGCCGATACTGCACACAAGGTATGCCATAAGAACGCCATACGCTGCATAATCGCACGTCTGATACCGAAGCGGTTTCATCTGTGTTCTTCCCTCTCCTCCGTGGTAGCAGCGTGCTTCCATCGCCAGCGCCAGATCATTTGCACGGCGGAAGGCTGAAATAAACAGCGGCACCAGAAGCGGCACCATGTTCTTTACTCTCTGGATAATATTTCCGCTCTCAAAATCCGCGCCGCGCGCCATCTGCGCTTTCATAATCTTGTCTGTCTCTTCCAGGAGAATCGGGATAAAACGGAGCGCTATTGACATCATCATGGAAATCTCATGCACCGGCACATGGATTTTTTTCAATGGTCCGAGCAGGCTTTCGAGTGCATCCGTCAGCTGGTTCGGCGTTGTCGTCAGCGTCATCAGCGAAGAGCCGATCATCAGGAAAATCAGACGCACCGACATACGGCATGCCATGGCCACACCCTCGTGGGTGATCGTAATTTTCCAGATACGGACGAGCACCTCACCCGGCGTGAATAAGATGTTAAATACCATCGTAATCGCGAGCAGCACAAAAATTGATTTCAGACCCTTCGTGATAAATTTGAATGGTACCTTCGACAGTTTAATCATCACCGCAAGGAATACGGTTCCAAGCAGGTAGCCCCAATTGTGGAACAGAAAAAGGGAAATGACATAAACGAGCGTTCCTACAAATTTCACACGCGGGTCAAGCCGGTGCAGAATAGAATCTGCCGGGTAATACTGTCCCAGAGTAATATCTCTTAACATACTTCTGCTCCTTTTTTCCCGTTTTTCTTCTGACTTCCAAGCGCCGCAAGAATCGTATCGCACGCCTCTTCAACCGTTGTCGCCGTTACGTCCACGTCCATGCCGTGTTCCTTTAGCGCATGCATAATATACGTCATCTGCGGCGCCGCAAGACCGATTTTCTCCAGCTCTTTATAGTGAGCGAAGACTTTCTTCGGTGTATCGTCAAACGCCACATGACCGTGGTTCATGACAATAATCCGCTCTACATATTTTGCAATATCCTCCATGCTGTGCGATACGAGCACGACCGAAATGCCGCGCGTCTTATGCAGCAATGCAAGCTGATCGAGGATTTCATCGCGCCCCTTCGGATCAAGACCCGCCGTCGGCTCGTCAAGCACCAGAAAATCCGGGTTCATGGCAAGCACGCCGGCAATCGCAACACGACGTTTCTGGCCTCCGGAAAGCTCAAACGGCGATTTTTCATACATTTCCTTTGGAAATCCGACATGATCCAACGCCTCTTCCGCCCGTTTTCTGCATTCCTCCGGTGAAAGTCCCTGATTTTTCGGTCCGAAGCAGACATCTGTGATCACATCCGTCTCAAAAAGCTGATGCTCCGGGTACTGAAAAACCAGTCCTACATGGCTTCGGAGCTCTTTTAGCGGATATCCTTCTTTCCAGATATCCTCTCCGTTATACAGCACCCGTCCCAATGTCGGGCGGATCAGACCGTTCAAATGCTGCACAAGCGTCGATTTTCCGCTTCCCGTATGGCCGATAATCCCAACAAACTGGCCATTCGGAATTTCAAGATTGATATGCTCCAGGGCGTGCATTTCATATGCCGTTCCCGGGCTGTATGTGTACGTTACATCTTCAAGTTTCAATGACATAATGCATTCACCAGTTCTTCAATGGTCAAAATTCCCTCCGGGAGATCTACACCATTTTTTCTCAATTCATAAGCCAACAGTGTCACTTGGGGTACATCAAGACGGAGTTCTTTTAATTTCTCCACTTCGGAAAAAATCTCCCTTGGCGTCCCCTGCATTACCAGCTTACCGTTGTCCATAACGAACACACGGTCCGCAAAAACAACCTCTTCCATGTAATGCGTAATCAGAATAACCGTAACGCCCTTTTCTTCATTCAGCTTACGCACAGCGCGAAGAACCTCTTTTCGTCCGTTCGGATCCAGCATCGCGGTTGGTTCATCAAGAACAATACATTCCGGCTGCATAGCCATCACTCCTGCAATTGCAACCCTCTGTTTCTGACCTCCCGAGAGCTTATTCGGAGAGTGGGCCCGGTATGAAATCATCCCGGTCGCCGTAAGGCTCTCCTCCACCCGTTTCCAGATTTCATCGGTCGGGACACCCAGATTTTCCGGTCCAAAGCCGACATCCTCTTCCACCACATTTCCGATGATCTGGTTATCCGGGTTCTGGAATACCATACCGGCTTTCTGGCGGATCTTCCAGACATCCTCCTCATCTGTCGTCTTCATATCGTCCACCCACATGGTGCCTTCTGTAGGCACCAGCAGAGCGTTGATATGTTTCGCAAGCGTTGATTTTCCGCTTCCGTTATGCCCGAGCACCGCGATAAACTGACCTTTCTGGATTTCCAGACTGACGTCCTCGATCGCTTTTGTTACTTCCGGCTCCTGTCCTTCCTCCTCGTAACGGAGGTATTCATACCCAAGGCCTGCAGCACGTATCATACCCATGACATTATTCCCCGCTTTCTTCTGCATCCGAGCGGATTTCATCAATCAGATTCCAGATCTCCTCGCGTCCCTGTTTTGTCTCTGCAGAAAACGGAATCACAATCGTATCTTTCTCAACCTCCAGCGTCTCGCGGATCAGCTTGATCTGCTTCTGAAGCTGACTGCGCTTGATCTTGTCCAGCTTCGTTGCAATAATGATCGGCTGGTAACCGTTTCGAAGGATCCAGTCATACATAATGCGGTCGTTGTTGGACGGTGCATGACGGATATCAATCAGAAGAAATACTGCGTGCAGCATTTTTGACTGATGCAGATAATCCTCGATCAGCTTGCCCCATTTTGCTTTAACCTCCTCGGAGGCTCTCGCAAAACCGTATCCCGGCAGATCCACCAGATACATTTCCTCATTGATGTGGTAGTAGTTGATCGTCTGTGTTTTTCCCGGCTGCGCACTGGTACGCGCCAGTGATTTCCGATTCATCAGGGCATTGATGAGAGAAGATTTTCCAACATTGGATTTTCCCGCAAATGCCACTTCCACCTGACCGGTATCCGGCAGTTTACTGGTGATTCCGCAGACATGCTGCAGCTCTACCTGTTTAATTACCATACTTTTCTTCTCCTGTTTTTTGCATCTTCTGGCCTTACTTCTTTTCCACAAGTGCCAGTTTTAATACCTGTTCCATGCTGCCGACAAATTCGATCTGCAGTCCGTCTGTGATCTCCGCATCCAGTTCTCTGACATCCGGCTCATTTTTCTCCGGAACGAGAACCATATGGATACCGGCTTTCTTTGCCGCCAGCAGCTTCTCTTTTAAGCCGCCGATCGGAAGCACACGGCCGCGGAGCGTAATCTCTCCGGTCATCGCAACGTCTGCTTTTACCGGAACCTTTGTGATCGCGGAAACCATCGCCGTCGCCATCGTAATACCGGCAGACGGGCCATCTTTTGGAACGGCTCCCTCCGGAATATGAATGTGGATGTCGTGTTTCTCGAAAAATTCTTTCGGAATCTCATACTGCTCTGCCACGGAACGAATAAAGCTGATGCCCGCCTGCGCAGACTCCTTCATCACATCGCCGAGCTGGCCGGTCAGCAGAAACTCTCCTTTTCCCGGCATCACATTGACCTCGATCTGCAGCGTATCGCCGCCGACTGCCGTCCAGGCAAGACCGCGCACAATACCAATCTCCGGTTTTTCGTTGGCCGGCTGGAACTCATATCTCTCTTTTCCGAGGAACTCTTCCAGATTTTCTTTCGTCACAACAACCTCTTTTCCCTGTTCCTCGAGAATCTTTCTCGCGCTCTTTCTGCAGATTCTGCCGATCTGGCGCTCCAGGGAGCGGACACCGGCCTCTCTGGTGTAGCCGCTGATCACTTCCATCAGCGCCTCATCCTCGATCACAAGCTGTGCTTCTTTCAGACCGTTCGCCTTCTTCTGCTTCGGAACGAGATGTTCTTTTGCGATATGGAACTTCTCGTTTTCCGTATAGCTTGAAATTTCAATCACTTCCATACGGTCCAGCAGCGGACGCGGAATGTTCTGAATATCATTTGCGGTTGCAATAAAGAGCACCTCCGAAAGGTCGATCGGAAGCTCTACGTAATGATCGGCAAATTTATTATTCTGCTCGGAATCGAGGACCTCAAGAAGTGCGGAAGAGGTATCTCCCTTGTAATCTGCACTTACTTTGTCGATCTCGTCGAGCAGCATCAGCGGATTTTTCACCTTCGCCTGATGGAGTCCCGCCGCAATGCGTCCCGGCATCGCGCCGATGTAGGTTCTTCTGTGGCCGCGGATCTCCGCCTCATCCCGCACACCGCCGAGACAGATGCGGACGTATTTTTTATTCAGGGCTCGCGCCACGCTTCTCGCAATCGAGGTCTTACCGGTTCCCGGAGGGCCTGCCAGGCAGAGAATCGGGCTCTCGCCTTTCTTCGTCAGGGTGCGTACGGCCAGGAATTCGAGGATTCTCTCTTTTACTTTCGAAAGACCGTAGTGATCTTCCTCCAGAATCTCGCGTGCTCTTGCCAGATCTTGATTGTCACGGGATGCCTTATCCCACGGAAGCCCCAGCAGTGTCTCGATATAGCCGCGGATCACGCCTGCCTCGGACGGATTGCTGGCCGAATTTTCCAGACGGTGGATCTCCTCGGAAATCCGCTCTTTCACCTCTTTGGAGGCTTTGAGCTTCTCGAGCTGCTTCTTATAATTTTCAATCTCGGTCCGGGAATTGTCCTCGCCGAGTTCCTCGCGGATGACTTTAAGCTGCTCGCGCAGAATATAATCACGCTGGTTCTTATCGATCCGCTCTTTGATTTTTCCCTGAATCTCCGAACGGATCTCCTGAATCTGAATCTCGTTGGCGATCATGACGCAGAGCGTATCATACCGCTCGGAAAGCTCCACAGCCTCCAGCAGTTTCTGGCGGTTTACGTAGTCGAGGGGCAGATTCATGCAGATCTGATCCACCAGCTTTCCAACTTCTTCGGTTCCGAGGATCTGGCCTGCCAGTTCCTTGCTGACTTTCTGCGTCTGCTCGCAGTAGACGGCAAACAGCTCTTTTAAGTTGCGCAGCATTGCCTCCTGCTCGATATCGGAAAACTGCATTTCGTCCGAGCCGGTAAACAGCGCCACCTCGGCGCGGAGATACTCGCTCTCCTCTTCCTCGAAGTTCAGCAGTTCTGCGCGTCTTTCTGCTTCTACGAGAATCCGAAGAACATCCTTGGGCATTCTCACAACCTGTTTGATGACCGCAATTGTTCCAATTTTATACACATCAAGCAGACCCGGTACTTCCGTATCCGGGTCTTTCTGTGTAATCAGGAAAATTTTCTGGTCTCCCAGCATCGCCTCCTCGACCGCACGAACCGATTTAGGTCTGCTGATATCAAAATGTACAATCATATCCGGCAAAATCGTCGTTCCACGCAGCGCAATCGCCGGTAATACTTTTGTCACTTCTTCCATTTAAGTTTCCTCCTGCGTTTTTCAGGCGGTTTCCGGTCTTCCGGATCTTCTTCCCATATTCCGCCGTGGAACAGGGGCCGGTTCGCCGTGAATAATCTCCGGCTCCGCCTTCTTTTCTACAGCGTCCTTGGTGATGACGCATTCTTTTGTCGTATTGTCCGACGGGATCTCATACATCAGATCCATCATCGTATCTTCCATGATTGCGCGGAGACCTCTGGCGCCTGTTTTCCGCTCCAGGGATTTCTTTGCAATCGCTTCGAGTGCATCTTCTTTGAAGTCAAGCTGTACGCCGTCCAGCTCAAACAGCTTCTTGTACTGTTTGACCAGAGAATTCTTCGGCTCAACCAGAATCTTCATCAGGGCCGTCTCATCCAGAGAATTTAACGTAACGACAATCGGCACACGTCCGACAAACTCCGGAATCAGGCCGAACTTGGTCAGATCCTGCGGCATGACCTGACGGAGCAGATCTCCGACATTCTCATCTTTTGCATGGCCGATCGGATTGTTGAATCCGATGGATTTCGTATCCTGTCTCGTCTCGATGATCTTCTCGAGTCCTTCGAATGCACCGCCGCAGATAAAGAGGATATTCGTCGTATCAATCTGAATAAACTCCTGATGCGGATGCTTTCTTCCGCCCTGCGGCGGAACGGAAGCTACAGTTCCCTCCAGGATTTTCAGCAGTGCCTGCTGTACACCCTCGCCGGAAACATCTCGTGTGATCGAAGCGTTTTCGGATTTTCTTGTGATTTTATCGATCTCATCGATGTAGATGATTCCGTGCTCAGCGCGCTCGATATCATAGTCTGCTGCCTGAATGAGGCGGAGCAGAATGTTTTCTACGTCCTCGCCGACATAACCTGCCTCGGTGAGCGCCGTTGCGTCTGCAATTGCAAACGGAACGTTGATCAGTTTGGCCAGTGTCTGTGCCAGATACGTTTTTCCGGAACCGGTCGGTCCGAGCATCAGAATGTTGCTCTTCTGCAGTTCGATGTCGGAGGATGCACCGGAAAGCACTCGTTTGTAATGGTTGTAAACAGCAACGGAGAGCACTTTTTTCGCCTCATCCTGTCCGATTACGTAGTCATCCAGAAATGCTTTGATTTCCTTTGGTTTGATCAGGTTGATCTCGTCGGTATTCTGCTCGCCGTACAGATCCTCAAACTCTTCCTGAATGATCTCCGAGCAGATTGCCACGCAGTCATCACAGATGTATGCCCCGTCCGGGCCTGCGATCAGCTTGCGTACCTGGTCTTCTGTCTTTCCGCAGAAAGAGCAGCGGATCTTGGTATCATTCCCTTTTATAGCCATCGTTTTCTTCCTTTCAACATATTACAACTAAACCTTATCGCCGGATAAGGCAAAAGGTGCCACAAAAGCCTCATTGCCGGAACTACGCTTTTGGACACCTTTCCTCTCTTATCGGTTCGTAATTACATTATCAATCAGACCGTATGCTTTTGCTTCCTCTGCGGACATGTAGTTGTCACGCTCGGTATCGATCTCAATCTGTTCCAGCGGTTTTCCTGTATTTGCCGCCAGAATTTCATTTAATTTCCGTTTGGTTTTCAGAATCTGTTCTGCAACGATTTTGATCTCGGTTGCCTGACCCTGTGCACCGCCGGATGGCTGATGAATCATGATTTCAGAGTTTGGCAGAGCCATTCTCTTTCCTTTGGTACCGCCGGCAAGAAGGAATGCTCCCATGCTGGCAGCCATACCGATACAGATCGTGGATACATCACATTTGATGTACTGCATCGTATCGTAGATAGCAAGTCCTGCGCTTACAGAACCTCCCGGACTGTTGATATACATGTGGATATCTTTTCCCGGATCTTCAGACTCCAGGAACAGAAGCTGTGCAACGATCAGGTTTGCCGATACGTCAGTGACTTCCTCTCCCAGAAAAATAATACGGTCGTTCAGCAGTCTTGAATAAATATCGTAACTTCTCTCTCCCCTGCTTGTCTGCTCGATGACATAAGGTACAAAACTCATTCAATTGCCTCTCTTTCCGAGGTCTTACGCCTCTTTTGCGCTGTCGGCCATGAGAGTTACTGCTTCCTGAACAGCGAGATCTTTCTTCATCTGCTCTTTCTCATATTCGCCAACGAGCTCTTTGAATTTATCCAGCTCCATTTTGTACATTTCAGCCATTTTAGCCAGCTCTTCGTCCAGCTTCTCATCGCTGATCTGGATGTTTTCTGCTTCTGCAACTTTCTCAAGTACCAGTCTGCTCTCGATTCTCTTAACAGCCTGCGGTTTCATCTGCTCTTTTAAGGAATCAACGGTAGCGCCTGTAAACTGCATGTACTGCTCCATGGACAGACCCTGGGACTGGATTCTTCTTGCGAAATCGTCAACCATGTTCTCTACCTGCGTATCGATCATAGCTTCCGGAATCTCCATTGTTGCGTTCTCTACTGCTTTATCTACGACAGCGTTCTCTTTTTCTGTCTTAGCCTGCTCTTCTTTTTTCTTGGTCAGGTTGTCTTTGATTTCTTTTTTGTACTCATCCAGAGTATCGAACTCGGAAACGTCTTTTGCGAAGTCATCATCAAGTGCCGGAAGCTCTTTTGCTTCGATTTTGTGGATGGTGCATTTGAATACTGCTGCTTTTCCAGCAAGCTCTTCTGCCTGATAATCCTCTGGGAAAGTAACGTTTACTTCCTTCTCCTCTTCCAGAGCTGCGCCAACGAGCTGCTCTTCGAATCCCGGAATGAAGGAATGGGAGCCAAGGGTCAGCGGATAATCTTTTCCAGCGCCGCCGTCGAACGGAACGCCGTCTACAGAACCTTCGAAGTCAAGTGTAACGGTATCTCCGTCTGCTGCCGGACGATCCTCTACATTGAGGGTTCTTGCATTTTTCTCCTGCTCTTTTTTCAGCTCAGCTTCTACTTCTTCATCTGTAACGGTTGTATCAGCTTTTGCTACTTCCAGACCTTTGTACTCGCCAAGGGTAACTTCCGGTTTTACTGCTACAGTTGCGGTAAAGATGAAAGCTTTGCCTTTTTCGATCTGCTCTACGTTGATCTCCGGACGGGATACGATGTCCAGTTTGCTCTCTTCTGCTGCTTTGGAATACTCTTCCGGAACAAGGCTGTTTACAGCATCCTCATAGAATACTGCCGGGCCATACATTTTTTCTACCATAGCTCTCGGAACTTTTCCTTTACGGAAGCCCGGAACGCTGATGTTCTTTTTCTGTTTCTGGTAAGCTTTCTCCAGTGCTTTTTCTAATTCTTCAGCCGGAACCTCAATGGTAAGTTTGGCCATATTCTTTTCTAAATTTTCGACCTGTACACTCATTTTATCAATTTCCTCCTTGATTTATCTGAAAAGCGGCAGAAAACCTGCACACCTCTCCATTCTACAGTCATTTATCGAGTATAGCATACTCTTTTCAAAAACGCCAGTGATTTTTTTATATTTCTGTGGTTTTTAGGCTTTTTTTAGCAATGAAATACGATTTTTTCCGCCATTTCTTTTGCTTTGTCCTCTCCCTGCAGAACACGGATCAGCTCCAGTGCGAAGTCAGTGGCTGCTCCCATGCCGCGGCCGGTGGTCACATTTTTGTCGGTGACTGCCGGTACATCGAGTACGTTTGCGCCTGCCAGCTTTTCTTCAAATCCCGGGAAGCAGACGGCGTTTTTATCTTTTAAGATGCCCATCACACCAAGGATGCTCGGCGCTGCGCAGATGGCTGCCAGTTTCTTTCCCTGATCGTCATAGGAACGGATCAGCGCTGCGAGCGTCTCGTTTCCGGCCAGATTTAATGTACCCGGCATTCCGCCCGGAAGTACCAGCATGTCTCCGTCATCAAACTCTCCCTCTTCGATGGTTTCATCTGCAAGAATGGTGATTTTGTGGGATCCTGTTACTTCTTTTCTTCCCATAATAGAAACGGTGCATACGTCTTCTCCGGCTCTGCGCAGCAGATCCACCGGGGTCGATGCCTCAATCTCTTCACATCCGTCTGCCAGAAATACATAAATCTTTGCCATGGTTTTGTCCTCCTGTGTTGTATGATCAGTCTCGTGTGTTTTGTCACGTGATATTCTCTGCTTTTCTTTGTAACAAACCGCCGCTATTATACCACATTTTTCCGCGGAATGCTTGCATTTCATAAAAATTTCAGGACTTTTTTTCGCAAAAAGCCGGATTTCGCTTAACATCACGGGAAAAGCATGGTAAACTCTTGAAAAAAACAGTGACGCAATCACGAGAAGGAGTCTCTTTTATGGAAATCGAACGCAAATACCTTCTGGATCAGCTTCCGGAAAATCTTACAAGCTATCCATGTAAAAAAATCGAGCAGGGCTATCTTTCCACCGAACCGGTTGTCCGCATCCGCCGCTCTGACGACGAATATTATCTGACCTACAAGTCAAAAGGGCTGATGGTGCGTGAAGAGTATAATCTTCCGCTCACAAAGGAATCCTACCTGCATCTGCGGGAAAAGGCAGACGGCGTTCTCATCTCAAAAACACGCTATCTGCTGCCGCTTACCGGAACGGATCTGACGATCGAGCTCGATGTCTTTGATGCGCCGTATGAAGGTCTTTACCTCGCAGAGGTGGAGTTTCCGGACGAAGCATCCGCAAACGCCTTTGTTCCTCCGGTATGGTTTGGAAAGGATGTAACCTATTCTTCCGATTATCACAACAGTACGCTCAGTAAAGGAAAAAAACTATAAATTACCAGAAAAAATCCCGGTGCCTTTTCCACGGCTGCCGGGATTTTTCCGCTCGTTTGTTTTTTACTCTTTTTTGTGCTTGCTTTTTGCTTGTTTTGGTTTGTTTTTTTGTGCATACATTCTTTGTTTTTGCTGCTTTCACATTAGCGTCATTCTGTCAAAGCGGCGGTGCTGCTCCTTCTAATCCACTCCCTTTGATTTCCGGATGCAGGCTCGTGTTGCATCAATAACAGCACTTCTCAAGTTCTCCCGCTCCAGTACGGCAACCGCTTCGATGGTGGTTCCTCCTGGCGAGCAGACCATGTCTTTTAATTCTCCCGGGTGCATTCCTGTCTCGAGAAGCATTTTGGCGCTTCCAAGGACAGACTGTGCAGCAAATTCATATGCCTGTTTTCTCGGCATTCCTTCGGCTACGGCCGCATCTGCAAGAGCCTCCAGGAAAAGAAATACGTACGCCGGCGAGCTTCCGCTGACACCTGTGACGGTATCCATCAGATACTCCGGAACAACTTCTGCGCGGCCAAAGCTTTTCAGGAGGGTTAAAACGAGCTGCAGCTCTTCCTCCGTCACGAGATCATTGGCACAGACGCCGGTCATTCCTTCTCCGACGAGTGCTGGTGTGTTTGGCATGGTGCGAATTAACTTTGTTGGTTTTCCGATTTCTGTACCCAGCCATTGTAAAGACTTACCGGGAAGAATCGATACGATAATCTTCTCGGGTGAGATGAAGTTTTTGACGAGGTTTATTATATTTTTTATTTGGTTTGGCTTTACTGCCAGGAATACAAGATCGGATCCGGCTACGACCGCTTCGTTATCCATAGTCGCCTGGACTCCAAACTGGTTGGTCAAGCGTTCCACACTTTTCTCCGTGCGGACCGATACCAGAATGTCATCTGCAGATACAACTCCTTTTTGGATCATTCCGCCAATCATGGCACTCGCCATGTTGCCGCCGCCGATAAAACCTACTTTCATGTCTGTTCGCCTCCGTATGCCTGTGTTGTAAAAAATATATGCGACACCCATAGTATGCAACAAAATTTACTTTTTTGCAATACTTTTTCTATATTTTTCTGCTTTTCTTTTGCAATTTTCTTTATTTTTTTCGAATGAAATGTCGCTGTTTGTCGCCGAATGTCGAAAAGTGTCTTTTTCTGTCTTTTTTCACTTTTCTATTCCGCCGGAATCAGCCTTTGGCAGCGGCCTCTTCGGCGTATTTTGTTGTCACGAGTGTCTTGTACGGTGCCTTTTTCTCCAGCTCTCCCGCCTGCTCCAGAATCTCCTGCAGAAGATCAAAACTTTCTTCCTCAAAGATCAGATTTTCTTTCCACGTATCCTGCTCATAGTAGCGGCGCACGATCGCGGTGATGGTTTCCAGCTCGGTTTCTGCAAACTGCGGCGCAATCACTTCTGCAATCTCCTCCGGTGTGTGCGTCTGTACGAAGTCCATTCCCTTCTGCAGTGCCTTTGTGAATTTTTCTACGGTTGCGCCGTGCGTTTTCAGATAACTCTGTTTGACGCTGTACGACGTATACGGCACATACCCGGATTCCGTTCCGACCGATGCCACGACATAGCCGTCGCCCTTCTGCTCGAGCAGTGTCGCGGACGGTTCAAATTCAATCGTATAATCCCCCTGCCCGCTGGAGAACGCGGCAGCTGTGGAACCAAAATCGATGCTCTGGTTGATGTTTACGTCTTTTTTATCAATCCCTTTCTGCGCCAGAACATACTCAAAGACCATTTCCGGCATACCGCCTTTTCTTCCCCCTAATACCTCTTTGTTTTTCAATTTCTCCCAGGTAAACGAATTGTCTTTCTCTCTTCCCACAACAAAGTTTCCCGCCCGCTGCGTCAGCTGCGCGAAGTTCACAACCGGGTCTGCGGTTCCCTCGAGGTACGCGTAGACGGTTGCCTCCGCCCCCATAAACCCGATATCCGCCTCGCCGGAAATCATCGCCGTCAGCACTTTATCTGCACCAAATCCTGTTATCAGCGTCAGATTAATGCCCTCGTCCGCGAAATACCCCTCCTCAATTGCCACATACTGCGGGGCGTAAAAAATGGAGTGGGCAACCTCATTTAATGTCACCTGCTCCACTTTTTCTTTTGTCTCATCTTTTGCCCCGCATCCCGCCAGCGTCACTGCCGCCATTGCCAGTACAAGCGCACCTGTCAGCCATTTTCCTTTCATCAACAGATTCTCCTGTTTTTTCATTCTAACCTTAGAATATGATTTCCCGGTAAAAATGCGTGCAAAAAACGAAGGAGAAATGTTCGAATTTCGTTTCTCCTTCGTTTCTTATTTCTTCTCTTGTTTTTCTTTTGCCTTCTGTTCTTCTTTCGTCCGGATTTTGTCTTCGTACATTTTCAGATCATTCAGATCCCGCATGAAGCAGGCCGTCGGTTTGGAAATGTGGTAATGTGCTTCTGTCATCTCCTTTTGCCGCATCTGCGCGTTTCTTTTATATTTTTCATTCTACAATCTACCTTATCGCTCCGTCAACACATTTAGGCTTCCTTTTCCGAAATTTTCTATTTTGAAAAACAAATTGAGGATCTCCGCAAAATTTGTTATAGTAAGGGTAATTCAAACAGTTACAAAGGAGGCTATTATGAAAATAAAATCAGTTGCTGTTCTGGGCGCCGGAGCGGTTGGGTCTTATGTGATCTGGGGGCTTTCGGAGAAAAAGGACATCCGGCTTGGCGTTATCGCATCCGGGGAACGGGCGAAGCGTCTGAAAAACAAAGGATGCAAAATTAACGATACGGTTTATCACCCGGAGGTATGGACACCGGAAGAGGCACACGGCGTGGATTTTCTGATCGTCTCGCTCAAATACGGCGCACTGCCGGGGGCTCTTGACGATATTACTGCCGTTACCGGCGAGAATACTGTGATCATGAGTCTGATGAACGGCGTGGACAGCGAGGAGATCATCGCGGAAAAAGTCGGTGCGGAGCATCTGCTTCATGCTGTTATCAAAGTAGCTTCTCATAAAGAGAATGACGGCTACGTTTTCAACCCTGAGGCGACGCTCGGCATCATTTTCGGCGAAGTTTCGGCGCCGTACGACAGTGAGCGTGTGCAGGCTGTTCTGGATCTGTTCTCCGGCACAGGGCTGCATTACCGGGCAACCGATTGTATTTTAGAGGAAATATGGAGCAAATTCCGGCTGAATGTCTGCAATAACCTGCCGCAGGCTATTCTCGGTGCCGGGGTCGGCTGCTACCGCGACAGTGTGCATATGAAGGCGATCAGCGACGGACTCCGCGCAGAACTGATGGCGATTGCGGAGGCAAAGGGAATTGATATCAACAAGGCGGATGTCTCCTCGGGACGCGGAAGTGCGGTTCCGCCGACGGCGCGCTACTCGACGCTCCAGGATCTCGATGCGGGACGCCATACGGAAATTGATATGTTCTCGGGTGCGCTGATCCGCATGGGAAAAGAGCTGGGAATTCCAACGCCTTACAATGAATTTACGTACCATATGATCAAAGCACTGGAAGAGAAAAACGACGGACGGTTTGACTACAGCGGAAGCGAAGAACCGCTCTGGGCGAAATAGATACGATAGGAGAATCTCACGATGAAAGAAATCAAATGGGCTGTACTCGGATGCGGTGTGATTGCAAATGAAATGGCGGTCGCACTGCAGAAAAACGGAAAGAATATTTACGCGGTCGGCAACCGGACCCATGAGAAGGCGGCTGCTTTTGCGGAGAAATATGGAATTGGAAAAGTTTACGATGATTTCCATGAGATGTTTACCGATCCGGAGGTCGATGTCATTTATATCACGACGCCGCACAACACGCATCTTGGCTTTATGAAAGAGGCGATTGCCAATGGAAAACACATTCTCGTTGAGAAATCAATTACGCTGAACAGCGATGAGCTCGACGAGGCCATAGCGCTTGCGAAAGAAAAAGGTGTCATCATTGGAGAGGCAATGACGATTTACCATATGCCGATCTACAAAGAGCTGAAAAAAATTCTCGACTCCGGCCGTCTCGGCAGAGTCAATCTGATCACGATGAACTTCGGCAGTTTCAAAGAGTACAACATGAAGAACCGCTTCTTCAACCGGAATCTCGCAGGCGGCGCGATGCTTGATATCGGCGTATATGCACTCTCCTTCATCCGCTGGTTCTTCGACTCCAAGCCGGATCAGCTCCTTTCCCAGGTAAAGCCCGCTCCGACCGGTGTGGACGAGCAGGCCGGCCTCCTTCTCACCAATCAGGAAGGACAGATGGCAAGTGTGATGCTCTCTCTCCACTCCAAACAGCCGAAACGCGGCATGGTTTCCTGTGAGAACGGATTTATCGAGATCATGGAGTACCCGCGTGCCTGGGAAGCAAAAATCACAGACGCTTCCACCGGCGAATCCGAAATCATCAAAGCCGGTGACAACGCCGATGCACTCGCCTATGAGCTCGCCGACATGGAACGCGCCATCAATGGAGATGCATCTGCCATGCACCTCGACTACACGAAGGACGTCATGGATCTGATGACCTCCTTCCGCAGAACCTGGGGCTATACGTACCCGGAGGAAGAAAAATAAGATTCGCACATCAAAAGCCCCTGCCCGGCACACATCAGATGCCGGGCAGGGGCACTTCTTTTCACCTGCAATACTCTGCAATTTTCTTTTTCAGTAATTCCGCATTAATCGGCTTTGCGATATGCACGTTCATGCCGGCCTCTTTTGCGGCCTGCCGGTCTTCAACAAAGGCGTTGGCGGTCATGGCGAAAATCGGAATGGAGGCGGCATCATCACGTCCATGACTTCCACGCATATTTTATACTTCATTTTACGCTGATATTATTTTCTCTTTCAACCCAAATAACATTACATTTCCAATATTTTGCATGTCTTTTTTATTTTTCTGAAATTTTTTAAAATCTTCCGTTTTTCTCTTGCACAATTGTTTTTATGCGTATATAATTGTCTGCAGAAAGCAAAGGGGAGCTCGCGTGCGAAGCGGGCTGAGAGTAGGATGCATCTCCTAGACCCTGAACCTGATTTGGGTAATGCCAACGTAGGGAGATACGATATGCATATTTTCTGCAGATATACCTCCACGTATATCTGCTTTTTTAATCTCTATGAACACATCATCAACAGGTTCTTCCAGTACCACAAGGGAATTTGCTTCTGCAAAAATACTCACACAGGAGGAACAAAAAATCATGTTAGGCACTTGTCTTGACAATGTCAGAAAAACAACCCCTCTCGTACACAACATCACAAATTACGTTACGGTAAACGATGTCGCCAATATTCTGCTGGCATGCGGCGCAAGCCCGATCATGTCCGATGAACCGGAGGATGTCGAGGATATCACCTCCATCTGCGGCGGTCTGAACATCAACATCGGAACGCTGCACAGAACGAGCATCGACGGCATGTACCGTGCCGGTGCAAAAGCAGCTTCGCTCGGCCACAAAATCCTGCTCGATCCAGTCGGCGCAGGCGCAAGCCACTTACGTACTTCAACCGCAGTCGGACTGATGGAAAAAATCCCGTTCACCGTCATCCGCGGAAATATTTCCGAAATCAAAACACTGGCACTCGGAAGCGGAACGACAAAGGGTGTTGACGCAGACGTTGCCGATAAAGTAACAGACGAAAACCTCGACAGCGCCGTTGCTTTTGCAAAAAACTTTGCGAAAGACCACAACTGTGTTGTCGCCATCACAGGAGCGATCGACCTCGTTGCCGATGCTGACACCTGCTACGTGATCCGCAACGGACGCGCCGAGATGGGAAGCATCACCGGAACAGGCTGCCAGCTCTCCGGCATGATGACCGCTTACCTCGTTGCCAACCCGGACGAGCCGTTAAAAGCCGCTGCTGCCGCTGTCTGCGCGATGGGACTTGCCGGCGAGATCGGCTGGAGCCATATGAAACCGGAAGACGGCAACTCCACCTACCGGAACCGCATCATCGACGCCATCTACCACATGGACGGCGAGACGCTGGAGAAAGGTGCAAAGTATGAAGTGCGATAAAAAAAGCCTGCTTTTATATGCTGTGACAGACCGCAGCTGGCTGAACGGCGAGACACTGTACAGCCAGGTGGAAAAGGCTCTGCAGGGCGGCGCAACGTTTATCCAGCTCCGCGAAAAAAATCTTGACCAGGATCACTTTATGGAAGAGGCACTGGAACTGAAAAAACTCTGTGCCGCATACCATGTTCCTTTCGTCATCAACGATAACGTGGAAATCGCAGCTAAGATGGATGCGGACGGCGTTCATGTCGGCCAGAGCGATATGGAGGCCGGCGATGTCCGTGCAAAGCTTGGCCCGGACAAGATTATCGGCGTTTCGGCGCAGACCGTGGAACAGGCCATTCTCGCCGAGCAGCGCGGGGCAGATTACCTCGGCGTCGGCGCGGTCTTCCACACCGGTTCCAAGGCGGATGCGGAGGATGTCAGCCACGAAACGCTGACTGCTATCTGCAATGCCGTTAAAATCCCTGTCATCGCCATCGGCGGCATCACACGCGATAACGTGACGGAGCTTTCCGGCAGCGGCATCTGCGGCATCGCCGTCATCAGTGCCATTTTTGCACAGAAAGACATTGTTTCCGCAACGAAGGATCTGAAAGAACAGACTCTGCGCATGCTGGAAAACAAATAATTTTACGTAACCATTCATCCTCACACCAGGCGGCAGACTGGGGGCACCACTTTCTTTGTCGCCTGTCCAAAAAGAAAAGTAATGCAAAGGAGTAATTCTCATGGACGCGAAAAACATGAAAACAGCATTAACAATCGCGGGAAGTGATTCCAGCGGAGGCGCCGGCATTCAGGCAGACATCAAAACCATGATCACAAACGGAGTTTACGCCATGTCGGCAATTACCGCACTCACCGCCCAGAACACCACCGGAGTTTCCGGTATTTTCGATGTAACACCGGAGTTTCTGGCCGCACAGCTTGCCGCCGTCTTTACGGACATCTTCCCGGACGCCGTCAAAATCGGTATGGTATCCTCCCCGGCACTGATCGAAGTCATCTCCGAACGGCTTCGCTTCTACCAGGCCAAACACATCGTTGTGGACCCGGTCCTCGTCGCTACAAGCGGCTCCGCGCTCGCTTCGGGCGGCGTGCCTGACCTGATGAAAAAACTGCTCTTTCCTCTGGCCGAAGTCATCACACCGAATATCCCAGAGGGAGAAGTTCTCTCCGGCATCAAAATCCAGTCGGAAAGCGATATGGAACGCGCCGCAAAAGAGATCGGGGATTCCTGCGGCTGTGCCGTTCTGTTAAAGGGCGGCCACAGTATCAATGATGCCAACGATCTTTTATATCACAGCGGCACATTTACCTGGTTCACCGGAAAACGCATCGACAATCCGAACACACACGGCACCGGCTGTACACTCTCCAGCGCCATCGCATCGGGACTCGCAAAGGGGCTTTCCCTTCCGGATGCCATTTCCGCCGCAAAAGAGTATATTTCGGGCGCACTCGCGAGCATGATGGATCTCGGCCACGGCTCGGGACCGCTGAACCACGCTTACCGGATCTGATTTTGAAAATAAAGGAGAACAACAGATGGAACACAATTACGCAACACAGATGGACGCCGCACGCCACGGCATTGTAACACCGGAGCTGAAAAAAGTCGCAGAAAAAGAGTATATGGCCGTGGAAGACCTGATGCCGCTCGTCGCCAGCGGAAAGGTTGCCATTCCGGCCAATAAGCTGCACACCTGCATCGATCCGGAGGGCATCGGCTCGATGCTGCGCACGAAAATCAATGTAAATCTCGGTGTTTCGAAAGACTGTAAAGATTACGATGTGGAGATGCAGAAGGTACTCTCCGCGGTCAATATGGGCGCAGAAGCCATCATGGACCTGTCGAGCCACGGCAATACGCAGCCGTTCCGGCGGAAACTGACCTCCGAATGTCCGGCCATGATCGGCACCGTGCCGGTATATGACAGTGTGATCCATTACCAGAGAGACCTGGATACGCTGACCGCCAAAGATTTTATTGACGTCATCCGCCTCCATGCCGAGGACGGTGTCGATTTCGTCACCCTGCACTGCGGCATCACCAGAAAAACCATCGATCAGATCCGCAAACACAAACGGAAAATGAATATCGTTTCCCGCGGCGGCTCCCTCGTGTTCGCCTGGATGTGCATGACCGGCGAGGAGAATCCGTTCTACGAGTATTACGATGAGATTCTCGATATCTGCCGTGAATACGATGTGACCATTTCTCTCGGCGACGCCTGCCGTCCTGGCTGCCTTGCCGACGCAACGGATGTCTGCCAGATTGAGGAGCTGGTGCGCCTCGGCGAACTCACCAAACGTGCCTGGGAGAAAGACGTTCAGGTTATGGTTGAGGGACCGGGCCACGTTCCGATGGATCAGATTGCGGCCAACATGAAAGTACAGCAGACCATCTGCATGGGCGCTCCGTTCTATGTCCTCGGACCTCTTGTGACCGATATTGCACCGGGCTATGACCACATCACCGCTGCCATCGGAGGCGCAATTGCCGCTATGAACGGCGCTGCTTTCCTGTGCTACGTAACGCCGGCAGAGCATCTGGCTCTTCCGAACCTCGATGACGTAAAGCAGGGCATCATCGCAAGCAAAATCGCCGCACACGCTGCCGACATTGCCAAAGGCGTGCCGCATGCGCGTGATATTGACGACAAGATGGGAGACGCCCGCCGCGTGCTCGATTGGGAAGCACAGTGGGACTGTGCACTGGACCCGGAGACTGCAAAAGCCATCCGTGCTGACCGCTCGCCGGAACAGGAAGATACCTGCTCGATGTGCGGTAAATTCTGTGCCGTGCGAAGCATGAACAAAGCTTTAAACGGCGAACATATCGACATTCTTTAACATCAGTAGACAAGAAGTCACAGTACGCGAAAAGGAACGGTTTTCATTACGAAACCGTTCCTTTTCTGCATTTCCAAAATCTTTTTCTATTTCGCCCATCCTTCGGCGTAACGGACTGCTTTGTGCCATCCGTTCATCTTCTCATCGCGCTCCTCTTTCGAGAGCTCCGGCTCAAATGTACGGTCAATGGCTCCGTTCTGTTTTACCGTCTCCTGATCCGGCCAGTAGCCGACGGCGAGTCCCGCAAGATAAGCTGCTCCCATCGCGGTCGTCTCGATGCAGCACGGCCGCTCCACCGGCGCCTGGCTGATGTCCGCCTGGCACTGCATCAGAAAATTGTTGGCGCTTGCTCCGCCGTCCACACGCAGTGCGGAGAGCTTCATGCCGGAATCTGCCTCCATCGCTTTTAAGACATCATCCACCTGATATGTGATCGACTCTAGCGTTGCGCGGATCACATGGTATTTGTTGACGCCGCGGGTCAGGCCGAGAATGGTTCCTCTCGCATACTGATCCCAGTACGGTGCGCCAAGGCCGGTAAACGCCGGTACGACGTAGCAGCCGTTCGTGTCGTTCACCTTCTGCGCCATGTACTCGGAATCCGCCGAGGACTCGATCAGCTTCATCTCATCGCGCAGCCACTGGATTGCGGCTCCGCCGACAAAAATGGATCCCTCGAGCGCATACGTAATCTTGTCCCCGATACCCCATGCAATCGTGGTAACAAGACCGTGTGTCGAAGAAACCGGCTTTTCTCCCGTGTTCATCAGCAGGAAGCAGCCTGTTCCGTATGTATTTTTCGCTTCGCCCGGCGCATAGCAGGTCTGGCCGAACAGCGCCGCCTGCTGGTCTCCCGCTGCTCCCGCAATCGGAATCGGGCCGCCGAAATATGTGGATGCCGTCTCCCCGTAGACACAGCTCGACGGGCGGACTTCCGGCAGCATACAGAGCGGAATGTTCAGCTCTTTTAAGATATCCTCATCCCATTTCAGTGTATGGATATTGAACAGCATTGTACGGGACGCGTTGGTGTAATCGGTGACATGTACCTTTCCCTTTGTCATCTTCCAGATCAGCCACGTCTCCACTGTTCCGAAATAGAGATCGCCTCGCTCCGCCCGCTCGCGCACGCCCGGAACTTCATCTAGAATCCATTTCAGCTTCGTGGCTGAAAAATACGCATCAATCACAAGACCTGTTTTCTCCCGGAAACGGTCAACCAGTCCGCGCTCCATCAGGGAATCGCAGTATTCCGATGTTCTGCGGCACTGCCATACAATTGCATTGTAGACCGGCTCTCCCGTCTTTTTGTCCCAGACGATCGTCGTCTCTCTCTGGTTTGTGATGCCGATTGCCGCGATATCCTCGTAGGACGCGCCCGCTTTCTGCATTGCCTCCACGGCTACACCGAGCATCGTGGACCAGATTTCATTGGCATCGTGCTCCACCCAGCCCGGTTTCGGGAAACGCTGGGTAAACTCCTTCTGCGCAAGGCTTACGATCTGTCCTTTCTGATCAAACAGAATACAGCGGTTGCTCGTTGTGCCGGCATCAAGTGCCATGATGTATTTTCCCACGTTTAAAAATCCTCCTGTCTCACATTTCAAGAAGAGAGCCTGACAGAATCCACTGCCACGCTCTCTTCCTTTTCTTTGTATGTATCGTATCACAGAATTCTTTTTCTGTAAATCAAATCGTGTTTTTCTGCAGCAATTTATGCCGTAATGATCTCCAGCAGCGCACCGCGCAGATCGTTTGAAAGTTCCATGCTCTGCAGCTCTGCAGCCAGAATTGCTACCTTTCCGTCCGCTTTGTGAAGAAGATTTGCGATCTGCTCTTTGGTGATGTAGCTGATTTCGGCGTGCAGCAGCAGATCCATCGCACGTGTCATGACATCGTTCTTTGCAATCTCCGTATCTTCCGGCAGACAGATTGTCACGGTATCCTGCGGTTTTACATCTGTTACCGCGATCGTAAGAAGTCCGTCTTTCTCTTTGACTTCTGCATCCGCTTCCACGCCGTTTACAAAGACCTTTGCCTCTTTTGCACTACTTCCACCGAATTCTACGCAATATGTTCTGCTTTCCGGAACAAGGCTCTGATTGCCCTCAACCGGTGCAATTGTAAATTTTCGTGCACCCCATTCGAGCGTCATCGGCGTTTTTGCACAGTCATTCTTCTCATACGCCATGGAAGTATTGTCATCCTCGTACAGAATAAATGTATTATCTGCACCCGCATAAACGCGTACCGTCAGCTCATCCGGGTTAGATTCTACATCCAGCGCACTGATCTTCTCTGTCATCGGGATGATCGCACCTGCTTTCGCAAGAACCGGGATTTCCTCCAGCGTACGGTACAGATCCATACTTCTGCCGCCCTCATAAATCATTCCGTTGAAGAAATCAAACCAGGTTCCCTCCGGCAGCCATACCTTCGTCTTGGCACGCTTCAGCTCCGGAATGCATTTCGTTGTCACCGGTGTTACCATCAGCTCACTTCCGAAGAAGTACTGATTCGGTGCCTGATTTTTGCCCCAGAAAACCGTCTCCGGGTAATCATAATACATCGGAACAACGATCGGTGTATCTTCTTTCCATGCACGGTAGTTCATCGTGTACAGATACGGTACGAGTTTATGACGCAGACGAAGGAAATCATCCATTGTGCTGCGCACTTCCATACTGAAGTTCCAAGGCTCTTTTCCACTGAAGGCACTGTTAGAGCTGTGCAGACGGTTGATCGGAGAAAAGACTCCGTACTGATACCATCTTGCTTCAAGCTCATCGTCACGGTAGCCAAGCATATGGCCGCCGATATCATGACTCCACCATCCGTAGCCGATGTTGGAGGCTGTGCTGGTAAAGTATGGCTGGAAATCCAGGGATTCCCAGGTGATGTGGGTGTCTCCGGAAAATCCGACCGGATAGCGGTGGGAGCCCGGTCCTGCATAGCGGGAGAAGGTCATCGGACGTTTTCCGTCTCTTCCACTGTCAAGAAAATGATAGTGATTCAGCATCCACAGCGGATCAAGACCCTCGATCTTGGTACTCTGTCCCTGCTGCCAGTCAATCCACCAGAAATCGACGCCCTCTTTTTCCATCGGATGATGGACTTTTTCGAAATATACATCGACAAATTTCGGATCGGCAATGTCAAAATTGACCGGCTCTTCTTTTTTTGCATCCACTCCCATAGCTTCTGCTACTTCCGGATAGCAGTCCTCATACGCACGAATTCCGTCTGCCGGATGGACATTCAGTGTTGTCTTCATGCCGCGTGCATGGAGTTTTCCAAGAAAACGCTCCGGATCCGGGAAGAGTTTTTTATTCCAGCTATAGCCGGTCCAGCCGCTGCCGTATTTCGGATCCACATCGTCTACACGGTGCCAGTCCATATCGATAACAGCAACCGAGAATGGAACGTTCTCTTTGTCGAAGTCTTCCATCAGTTTCATATAAGATGCTTCACTGTAACGCCAGTAACGGCTCCACCAGTTTCCGAGTGCAAATCTCGGAAGCATCGGAGTTTTGCCGCAAAGGTGATAAAAATCCTTTAATGCCAGGCGGAAATTCCAGCCATAGCCGAAGAAGTACAGATCCTGCACTCCTTTCTTTCTCGGGGTCACCCAACCGTCCTCTGTCATCAGAAGCGACTTCGAATCATCCAGAACAGCGGAACCAAACCAGGACATGATACCAGGTTCCAGTTCGCATGCTCCGTTGACCTGATCAAGCGTACGGGCCGTTCCTCCAAGATCCTGTGTCGGATCTCCGTAATGCCATGCCGGTACAGAACTGATGCCGACTGCCGTTGTTTTGCAGGAAAGTCCGTTTGCAGAGAATGCCTTTTTGTTGTAATTCAGCTGCAGATACTTTGTGCGCAGCTCCAGCTCATCGCCTGTGTCTTTGACGGAAAATTCCACTGCTGGAAAATCACGGTTTACAACCGTCTGGGATGCCGCATCGATAAATTCACCGTCCTCACTGTATTCCAGCCGAAGAAGATGCTCCGTCAGTACCGTGATACGATATTTATCGCCCTTTACTACATTCTTCGGGTCTGCAAGCGGATGTGTCTCCAATTTCAGATATGGTTTCATGTTTTGTTTTCCCCTTTCTTACTCTTACCGGTTTTTGCCGTATTTTGAGAACGGGAACCTGTGGCAAAAGTCCGTTCTGCCACAGGTTCCTCTGCATTTTTTATTTGGTTTCCAGAACAACTGCCTCATACGCACGCAGTTTTCTTGCCCCCGCTGCTGCGCCGCTCTGTGGATAGTTGCTGATCAGTACATCTGCTCCCGCAAAGGTTTCCGGAACTGTGTACTCCTGCTCCTCTTTTGTAAAATTGCACATCACGAGGAGTTTCTGGTCGCCTAAGGTTCTGGTATATACATACAGAGCCTCATCCTCCGGATCGAGCAGCTCGTACGTTCCGTAAACCATGATATCCTTCTCTTTCCGGAGATGAATCAGTTTCTTGTAATAATTGTATACAGAATCCGGATCCGCCATCTCATTCTTGGCATTGACGGTCTCGTAATCCGGTCCGACCTTGATCCACGGTGTTCCTGTGGTAAATCCTGCCGAAGCGGTATCATCCCACTGCATCGGAGTTCTTGCATTGTCTCTTCCGCGCAGGTTCAGGTAGCGCATCATGTCGTCCGGTGCTACTTTTCCGGCACCGGTCAGCTCGTGGAACGCGTTGATGCTCTCAATATCACGGAACTCGGACAGATCGTGGAACGGAACATTCTTCATGCCAAGCTCATCGCCCTGGTATACATACGGGGTACCCTGCATCATATGAAGGCAGGTTGCCAGCATTTTGGCACTGACTACGCGATATTCCGGTGAATCATCACCGAAACGGGACAGGCAGCGCGGCTGGTCGTGGTTTCCAAGGAAGAGGCTGTTCCATGCCTTGCCCTCAAGCTCCGTCTGCCATGCTGTCATGACACGTTTGAAATCTTTGAGCGGTACGCGTTTGTCCGTCCATTTGCCGTATGTTCCGCTTGCCAGATCTACCAGCTCGAACTGGAATACCATACTGAGCTCTTTGCCGTCTGCGGATGCATATTTTTCTGCCTCCTCGATCGTGACACCGGCACACTCACCAACCGTCATCAGATCGTATTTGGAGAGGACTTCCCTGTTCATCTCCTGCAGATACTCATGAACGTGCGGTCCGTTTACGCAGCCGGAATCACCGTAGAGTCCGCCCTCCGGAATTTTTCCGTCCGGCAGCCCTTCCGGTTTGGAGATCATGCTGATAACGTCCATCCGGAAACCGTCAATGCCTTTTTCACACCACCAGTTCATCATATCGAAAACTTCTTTTCGAACCGCCGGGTTCTCCCAGTTCAGATCAGGCTGTTTTGTTGAGAACAGATGCAGATAATACATCTCTGTCTGCGGATCGTATTTCCATGCGGAACCGGAGAAGCAGCTTCCCCAGTTGTTTGGCTCTTTTCCCTCTTTTGCATCACGCCAGATATAATAATCGCGGTATGGATTGTCTTTCGATTTGCGGCTCTCCACGAACCATTTGTGTTCATCTGAAGTATGATTGACAACAAGGTCCATGACCAGCCTGATGCCTCTTTTATGCATCTCCGAAAGCATGCGGTCAAAATCCTCCATTGTTCCGAACTCCTGCATGATTGCCCGGTAATCGCTGATATCATATCCATTGTCATCGTTTGGTGACTGGTACACCGGAGACAGCCAGATAACATCTACGCCAAGATCCTTCAGATAATCCAGACGGGATGTGATACCATTTAAATCTCCGATACCGTCTCCGTTGCTGTCCATGAAGCTGCGCGGATAAATCTGATACACTACGGCTTCTTTCCACCATTTTTTGTCCATTTTTTTACCTCCTTTATTTCATCCCCAGAACGTGTCTGGTTCTTTGATTCTGTCGTTTGCAAGCACAGTTTACCATACCTCACGGTGATTTTTCAATAGTTTTGCGCAAAACCAGCAGTTTCTACAAGAGTTTTTCTGTAAACTTGGTAACTATTTACTTCGTCAGATCTCTTACCGACTCCCTCTCCACCAGCGTTGTCGGCAATGGCGGAATATCTTTTTGTACCGGCTCATCCTGGATCAAGTGCATCAGGACTTCTACGGCACGGCGTGCTTTTCCATCCACCATCTGATGCACGGTAGTCAGCTTCGGCCGCGCAAGTGTCGCATAGGTAACATCATCAAAGCCCGCAATTGAAATTTCCTCCGGAACCTTTATTCCCCTGTTCTGCAGAAAGTTGGATGCTTCAAGTGCATAGTAATCCGATGAAAAAAAGAGCGCTGTCTGTTTTTTGAAGAACGGAAGCATCTCCTCATATGCCTTCTCCCTCTGCTCTGGATTCCACGGGATCACAATATGGCGACTTTCAATGTCCTCAATTCCCGCCTCCTCCATCGCCTGACGCACACCGAGCCACCGATAGTGGTCAACCCCGAGATCGCAGTCGGATAAAAAGAGAAATTTTTTATGTCCCTTTCCAATCAGGTACTGACTCATCTGGTACGCACCGCCGCAGTCATCCATCGTAATGGAGCGGACTCCAAGTTCCGGCGGGAGATACTGATCAATGGTTACCAGCGGTTTTCCGAGACGTTCCGAGAGCTCTGCAATCTCCTTTTCCTTCAGAGCCATCGCAATCATGCCGTCAAAATTCCAGCCGAGCGCCTGCTGCATAATGTCGTCCTGCTCATGGCGCGCAACCAGCATCATATAATAGCCGTGTTCCCGGATCTGATATTCCAGATTTCCGAGCATTGCCGACACAAAGGGATCCTCAAAGGAAGATGCATTTCCTTTCTTCATGAAACCAAGCGCCACACCAATGAGACCGGAGCTGTTGTTCGCCAGCATGCGCGCGCTGATACTCGGCACGTACTCCATCTCCTTTAAAATCCGGTTGATTTTCTCGACCGTCGCCTTTGAGACGCGCCCTGTCTTTCCGTGTATTACATTCGAAACCGTCGTCGGGCTGACCCCTGCGCGGTCTGCAATATCTTTGATTCTAATCATCGGTTCTCTGCCTTTCCTTTTTCTTCACAATTTTCTGAATTCTGTTATGTTTATTTTACCAAGACGGCAAAATGTTTACAACTACTTTGCATCGGCAAACACTACAAAATTATTACATTTTCTTAAACGATATGTAAGAAAATCTCCATCCCTCCTTCATTTACTTTCCGCCGGTTCCGTGGTAAGATAGGATGACAGAAAAAGTTCACCTTTTTTCTGTAAGAAAGGACCTACACATCATATGCGGCTTGCATTTACAAATTTTTCGTTAAAATCTCCCACCGGCAAGAAATCCGGCCGGTTTTTTCTTGCCCTTTTTCTGGGCATTTTTCTCTTCCTCGCTCATCCCATGCTCTGCCAGGCTGGTTTTGCCTCCAGTACGCCGTTTACTGGTGCCTCCTGGGAACTGGTCGGGGAATATCCGATTCTCGGCAGCAACGGCGCGGTGCAGTCCGTCTGTGCGACGGAAGATTATATCATCTGCATCGAAAATTTTAATGATCTGACGACAGAGCCGGACGTAGTCTCTGCCTACTATAAAAATGATACAGACGCAGACGGAAATCCCGTTACGCAGTATTCCCTCGCGCATCAGGTAAGGGACGCAGACTTTGCTCACGCAAACGGTATGGCATACAATCCCGTCACACATGAAATCCTCGTGAGCGGCTACAGCAGCCCGGATGCTTCCAATTACGGATGTATCTTCCGCCTCGACCCGGATACTCTCGAGCAGAAAGAGCGGATCCAGCTCTCGACAAGCTACAATATTCTCGGTATTGATTATCTTCCCTCCACCGGCGGCTATCTGATCCAGACCGATGCGGACGGCGGCTACGGCTTTAAACTCCTCGATGTCTCACTTCAGGTGGTGGATGACTGGGGCACGTATCCCTTCGATTTTTACATGGAAAACTTTCAGGCTGTCTCTTATACACAT
>OJOH01000388.1_pt1 | contig 30671 bp, 22 predicted proteins | sample 1598201 | NCBI WGS metagenome assembly OJOH01 (sample SAMN03922462, study PRJEB24848) | human gut metagenome | isolation source: stool sample | host: Homo sapiens | place: Germany | collected 2009-11 | reverse complement strand
ACGAAAAATAATGTGAAGATGGTCTCTCTTCGCTCCTGACAGTCCGGTTTGCTGCGTCCGCAGCAGCCGGACTGATTTTTTAGGTGCGCCCGGCAGCGCACGTGTGATTGTGTGGTGAAAGTCCACTGTCCGCCCGGTCGCGGGAAGGACTAGCAACTCGGCAGAGTCGAGGAGGCAACGAATCGATGAAGGAAGCCGATAGCAAACCGCCAGCCTGACAAACAGGAATCGGATATGAGGCACAAGGTCTGGGAGAGCTGTCTTAATTCAGTTAACCCCGTAGCGGCACGGAAAGGCGATGTGTAGATCCGACAGGTAGGGCGCGAAGCGCATGTGTGATACCCGGGGAGATCCCTGTCGATGCCCGCGAGGGCTACCGATGCCGCAAGGCAGAGGGATGTTGACAGGGAAGTCAGCCGAGGTCGTAGTAGAGGCCGAACCTCGAAGGACCGAATCTAAAGTGTGTGAGTAGGCCGTTCACTCTCGCGTAAGTCGGTGGCCGAAGGCGAACAGCAGGGATCTCAGGTGAGTACCTCGCCGCCGAGGAGAAAGGACCGGAAGTCCCGACTCTGAGGGAGGCGCAAATGGGCAGAGACCAAAGCGGCGAATGAAAGGCGGACGAAAGCAAGGAGGAAATATTCAGTGATCACACTGGATCAGGTGCTCTCAGGGAGAAACATCCTGCGAGCCATCAAACAGGTGGTTTCCAATAAGGGGGCTCCGGGCATTGACGGCATGACTGTCGACCAATACGAAGCTCACCATCGGAGACACTGGCGGAGCATTGCCGAACACATCAGGGCGGGAAGCTATATTCCGGCTCCGGTGCGCCGCGTGGATATTCCCAAGCCGAACGGAGGGACGAGAATGCTCGGCATTCCGACGGTGCAGGACCGCGTGATACAGCAGGCAATAGCTCAGATACTTGTCGAAGCCTATGACCCCCACTTCTCGAACTCAAGTTACGGGTTCCGCCCTGGCCGAAGCGCCCTCGAAGCGATCGAGCAGGCTTCTCGGTACATCAAGGAGGGAAAGAACTGGGTGGTGGAGATGGACTTGGAAAAGTTCTTCGACACCGTGAACCACGACCGCTTAATGGCGCGCCTAGCTAAACGGATCAAGGACAAGGCCCTGCTGAAGCTGATTGGGCGTTATTTACGCAATGGCATCATGCAGAACGGTCTTGTCTCGCCCCGAGAGGAAGGTACGCCGCAAGGCTCGAACCTTAGCCCGATTCTGTCGCTGATCGTCCTCGACGAGCTCGACAAACACTTGGAGGGCCGAGGGTTGAGTTTCTGCAGATATGCTGACGACTGCAACCTGTTTGTCAGTTCTCGGCAGGCCGGGGAACGCGTACTGGAAAAGACGATTAAGTTCATAGAGGGAACGCTCAAACTGCGAGTGAATCGCAGTAAGAGCGGCCTCTTTCGTCCTTCGAAGTCCAAATTTCTCGGATATACGTTCGTGGGAACGTCAGGGGTGCCGCGTGTCGCTAAGGCGAGCTTTGCACGACTTATGTACAAGCTCAGGCCGATCCTGCGTCGAGGCCGCGGAAGATCCCTCTTGGGAACGATCAAGGCCTTGACGATGATCCTGCGCGGATGGAGAACCTATTACGCGCTGGACGATCGGAAAGGGGTCTTCGAACGTATCGACATTCACATTCGCCGGCATCTGCGCAAACTGGTCTGGCGGGCATGGAAGCGTCCCACAACTCGGGAACGAGAGCTGAGACGCAGAGGACTGCCAAGCGAACAAGCATGGAAATCGTCCGTCAATGGACGCGGCCCGTGGTGGAACGCCAACGCCCCTCACATGCTCAAAGCATTTCCCAACAGCGTCTTTCGACGAATGGGGCTTTACAGTCTCTTGTCAAAGGCCTGACCACTGAATCCACAACCTAACTTTAGAAACCGCCGGATGCCGAACGGCACGTCCGGTGGTGTGGGAGGGAGCGAGGTGCAAACCCGCTCTCTACCCGATTTTCTCTGCTGCTGCGCTGGGCCCGAGCGGGGCAGTCTCAGCCCTGTTGATCAGGGCTTTGCGAGAAGTTTGATAACGGGTCCTCTGAACTCGGTAAAATTAAAAGATCTGCCGGTACAAAGGGTCGTGAGATCGACCCCAGCGAGCCGTCAGGAAGCAAAGAACAAAATAAATCAGAGCGAACCGTTCCAGCCACCAGCAGAGCATACGGTTCGCGCCGAGGTCAGCCATGCACGTTTTGAACATCGGTTCACTCAATATTGACAATGTATATCAGGTGCCGCATTTCCTGCGCGGCGGCGAAACTGTAGCGGCATACCGCCGTACGCTTCACGTCGGCGGCAAAGGACTCAACCAAAGCGTGGCGCTTGCCCGCGCCGGCATCGCGAGTTCTCATGCCGGGATTATTGGCCGTGACGGCGAGGTGCTGAAGAAGACCCCCGTGATCGGCAGCGCCCTGGCCGCCTCTCCCGGCGCCGCCTGCGGCAAGGTCGTCTTCTCCGCTGAGGACGCCAAGGCCTGGGCCGAGCGCGGCGAGAAGGTGGTCCTGGTCCGGCTGGAGACCTCTCCTGAGGATATCGAGGGCATGAAAGCTGCTCAGGGCATCCTGACTGTGCGGGGCGGCATGACCTCCCACGCGGCCGTGGTGGCCCGCGGCATGGGCAAGTGCTGCGTCTCCGGCTGCGGCGCCATCAAGATGGACGAGGAGAATAAGCAGTTTGAGCTCTCCGGCAAGACCTTCCACGAAGGCGACTGGCTGTCCATCGACGGTTCCACCGGCAAGATCTACGACGGCGCCATCCCCACGGTGGACGCCTCTATCGGCGGCGAGTTCGGCCGGGTCATGGGCTGGGCCGACCAGTACCGCCGCCTGAAGGTCCGCACCAATGCGGACACCCCCCACGACGCCGCCCAGGCCCGGAAGTTCGGCGCTGAGGGCATCGGCCTGTGCCGGACCGAGCACATGTTCTTTGACGCAGACCGCATTCCCGCCATCCGCCGAATGATCTGCTCCGACACCGTGGAGCAGCGTGAGGCCGCTCTGGCTGTTCTGGAGCCTATGCAGCAGTCCGACTTCGAGGGCATCTATGAGGCCATGGAGGGCCTGCCTGTCACCATCCGTTTCCTGGATCCCCCGCTGCACGAGTTCGTGCCCACTGAGGAAGCCGACATCGAGCTGCTGGCCAAGGACATGGGCAAGAGCGTTGCGGAGATCAAGGCCATCATCGCCGGCCTGCACGAGTTCAACCCCATGATGGGTCACCGGGGCTGCCGTCTGGCGGTCACCTATCCGGAGATCGCCGCCATGCAGACCCGCGCCGTCATCAAGGCTGCGCTGAACGTCCAGGCCAAGCATCCCGAGTGGACCATGGTGCCTGAGATCATGATCCCCCTGGTGGGCGAGGTCAAGGAGCTGGCATACGTGAAGAAGGTCGTGGTGGAGACCGCCGATGCCATCATCAAGGAGGCCGGCTCCAACATGAAGTACCTGGTGGGCACCATGATCGAGATCCCCCGGGCCGCGCTGACCGCCGATGAGATCGCCAAGCAGGCGGACTTCTTCTCCTTCGGCACCAACGACCTGACTCAGATGACTTTCGGCTTCAGCCGTGATGACGCGGGCAAGTTCCTGGACGCCTATTACGACAAGAAGATCTACGAGAACGATCCCTTCGCCAAGCTGGACCAGACCGGCGTGGGCAAGCTGGTGGACATGGCCTGCAAGATGGGCCGCGCCACCAACCCCGAGCTGCATCTGGGCGTGTGCGGCGAGCACGGCGGCGACCCCTCCAGTGTGGCGTTCTTCCACCGGACGGGCCTGGATTATGTGTCCTGCTCTCCCTTCCGGGTGCCCATCGCCCGGCTGGCTGCGGCACAGGCTGCCATCAAGGACGCACAGTAAGAGACACTTCCAAGCCTCATATTTCAGAAAAACGCCGCCCCGGCTCAATGAGCCGGGGCGGTGCCTTTTTTGCTCTCATTTCCGTGTTTCAGGCGCGGCGCTTTTCGAGCGCAGACCCTTCAGCGTCTCCCGCTGTCTGTCCGTCCGCGCCGGTTCCTGAAGAACGCCAGGACCGCGCAGGAGACGATGGAGAATGCCACCAGATCTTCCGCCAGGGCCGGGAGCCAGATATGCGCGTCCGTGAGCACCATCCTTCCCAGATCGGAATTGATGTAAAGAAACAGCGCGCAGCCCAGAACACCCGGGACGGACAGGCAGATAAACGTCCTCTTGCCGCTGCGGGCCAATACCCCGCACACGGCACCGAGGAGAACGAACATGAGTTCCGCGGCCAAAAACAGACGCACGGTGCCGTTCTGTAGTCCGTACCGCAGGAGATCCAGGCCGCTGTTCAGGAAAAGCTGTATCATGGCAATTCACCTCATTTCGTCTCTCTGAGTCCGGGCTGCGGCGGCCAGCCTGTTCCGGCCGCCGCGCCGCCCTTACTTCGCCGAGGGGAAGAAGGGCCGCAGAACCCCTGCCACCTGAGAGATCGGCATGGTCTGGAGATAGACATGGCCCGGTCCGGTGATAATGGTGTTGAAGATTCCCTCACCGCCGAACACCATGTTCTTGAGCCCCGGGACCGCCTGGATATCCATGGAGCAGGTGGCATCCATAGCCGCCAGATATCCGGTATCCACCACCAGGGACTCACCGGGGTCCAGATCGTACTCCACGATATGCCCGTCGAACTCGGTGAAGGCAATCCCCCGGCCGGAGAGCTTCTGCATGATGAAGCCCTCGCCGCCGAAGAAGCCGGAACCCAGCTTCTTCTGGAAAAAGACGGACAGCTGGACGCCCGCCTCGCTGGCCAGGAAGCCGCTCTTCTGCACCACCAGCTCCCGGCCCGGACCGATGTCAAAGGCCCGGATGCTGCCCGGGAAGCTGGAGGCAAAGGCGATCAGTCCTTGGCCGCCCTGGGCGGTGTAGCGGTTCTGGAAAATGGAGTCGCCGGAGAGCATCCGCCCAAACGCCTTCCCCAGACCGCCGTTGGTGCTGGTCTCCATCTTCATGTTGGGGGTCATCCAGCTCATGCTCCCCCGCTCGGTGAGCATGGTCTCGCCGGCCTCCAGCTGGCAGATCACCACCGGCAGCGGTGCTCCCTCGATCTGATATTCCATGGTGTGCTCCTTTCTCTTCTCGGCCCGGGGCCGGTTTTCTCCATTCTACCGGGGCCGCTGCATCGTGTCAATCCAAACCGGGCGGCTTTCCTGGTCCTTACAGAAATTTTACAGCCCCGGCATCTAAACGGATGCCGGGGCTGTGCTGCGCTCAGTACTCCACTACGCCGGTGTAGACCAGCTTGGCATCGCCGGTGAGGGTGACGGCTTCGTCGGTGTAATGCACCACCAGGTCGCCGCCCTGGACCCGGACCGTGATGTCCCGTCCCTTTTCACAGAGGCCGTTGGCCACCGCCGCCACCACCGCGGCACAGGCGCCGGTGCCGCAGGCCAGCGTCTCACCGCTGCCCCGCTCCCAGACCCGCATCTTGATGGTGCTGGGATTTACCACCCGGATAAACTCCGTGTTGATCCGGTCCGGAAAATAAGGCGCATGTTCAAACTGCGGCCCGATCCGGGCCACATCCACGCCGTCCACCCGGGAACAGAACACCACGCAGTGGGGATTGCCCATGTCCACGCAGGTGATCTCCCAGGGCTGCCCGGCAATCTCCACCGGATAGTTCACCACCTGCCGCTTCGGGATATTCAGCCGGAGGGCCGTGGTGTCCAGGGTCGCGTAGCCCATGTCCACGCAAGCGGAGGTCACCCTGCCGTCGGTGGTGTAGACCCGGACGGTCTTGGTGCCCTTGTCCGTCTCCAGGGTCATTTCCTCCTTGCGGACGATACCGTTGTCATAGAGGTACTTCGCCATACACCGCAGGGCGTTGCCGGCCATGGAGCCCTCAGACCCGTCGGCGTTGAACATCCGCATCTTGGCATCCGCCTTCCGGGATCCCTCCATGAGGATGATGCCGTCGGCACCGATGCCGTAGTGCCGGTCGCAGAGGGTGACGCACAGGGACTCCGGGCAGGTGATCTCCCCGCTGAAATTCTCCAGGAAGATGTAGTCGTTGCCGCAGGTCTGCATTTTGGCGAAGGGCAGCTTCTGCCGCTCCGTCCGCAGATGGCAGATATCGACGAGCTCCGTGTTCTCCTGGTTGTAGCGGCTGGCCAGGATGTCCGTCAGGGCACCGGCCGTATCCAGCGAGGTCAGGCAGGGAATGCCCAGCTGGACGCACCGGTGGTTCAGGTGGATGAAGTCCCGGATATACTCCGGCTCCGTAGAGCCGGTGAGGATCACGTAGTCGATCCTGCCGGACTCCAGCAGCTGGAAGACCCGGTTGTCCCGGCCCAGCTTGCCCACCACCTCCACGTCCGTGCCCAGGCGGGAGATCTCCCGTGCGGTGCCGTCGGTGGCGTAGAGGCGGAAGCCCATTTCATCCAGCTTCCGGGCGATGTTGACAATCTCCGGCTGGTCCCGGCGGTTCACGGAGATCAATACCCCCGCGTGTCCGCTCTTCTCCACCTTGTACCCGGCGGAGACCAGGCCCTTGAACAGCGCCTCCTGCATATTGGCGCCCAGGCCCAGCACCTCGCCGGTAGATTTCATCTCCGGGGACAGGGCGGCGTTGGCGTCGGTAATCTTCTCGAAGGAGAACACCGGCACCTTCACCGCCACGTAGGGCGGACGTTTGTACAGGCCCGTGCCATAGCCCAAGGCCTTCAGGGGCTGGCCCACCATGACCCGGGTGGCCAGGTCCACCATGGGTACGCCGGTGACCTTGGAGATATAGGGCACCGTCCGGCTGGCCCGGGGGTTCACCTCAATGACGTACAGCTCTCCCTGATAGATCAGGTACTGGATGTTGATAAGCCCCCGGGTCTTGAGGGACAGGGCCAGCTTTTCGGAGCAGTCCACGATGGTCTGGAGCATCTTGTCCCCGATGGAAAAGGGCGGGTACACGGCGATGGAGTCGCCGGAGTGGACGCCGGTACGTTCGATGTGCTGCATGACGCCGGGGATCAGTACATCGGTGCCGTCAGAGATGACGTCCACCTCCAGCTCCTTGCCCATCAGGTACTGGTCCACCAGCACCGGGTTCTCAATCTTGCCGGAGAGGATGATCTCCATGTAGCGGCGGACTTCCTCATCGTTGTGGGCGATGACCATGTTTTGGCCGCCGATGACGTAGCTGGGCCGCAGCAGAACAGGATACCCCAATTCATTCGCTGCCTCCAGCGCCTCATTCATACCCAGCACGCCCCGGCCGGCGGCCCGCTTGATGGAAAACCGCTCCAGCAGCGCGTCGAACCGCTCCCGATCCTCCGCCATGTCGATGGACTCGGCGCTGGTGCCCAGAATGGGGATGCCGCGGCTGTCCAGGAATTTCGTCAGCTTGATGGCCGTCTGGCCGCCGAAGGCCACCACCACGCCCACCGGCTTCTCCACGGCGATGATGTGCATGACGTCCTCCGGGTACAGCGGCTCAAAATACAGGCGGTCGGCAGTGTCGTAGTCCGTGGAGACAGTCTCCGGGTTGTTATTGACAATCACCACGTCGTAGCCCAGCTCCTTCAGCGTCCAGACACAGTGGACAGAGGAGTAATCAAACTCGATGCCCTGGCCGATGCGGATGGGGCCGGAGCCCAGCACCATGATGACCGGCTTGCCGCTGCGGGGGAAGGCCCGGGACTCGCAGAACCGGTCATAGGTGGAGTAGAAATAGGGCGTCTCCGCGTCAAACTCCGCGCCGCAGGTGTCCACCATCTTGTACACCGCATCCCGGTGCTCCGGCAGTTCTCCGCCGCCGGAAAGCCTGCGGAGAGCCTCATCGGGATAGCCCAGCCGCTTGCCCTCCCGGTACTGCGCCTCCGACAGGCCGTCTGCAATGGAAGCCTCGAACGCCGCCAGCTTCCGCAGCTTGCAGAGGAACCAGGGGTCGATTCTGGTGATGTCGTGGATCTCCTCTACGGTGACGCCGGATTTCAGCGCCTCGAACACCGTGAAGAGCCTGTGATCGTCCACTCGGCGGAGCCGCTCCCGGATGGGGGCGTCGTCCCCGTGGTCCGGTTTCCGGTTCAGGGTGTCCATGCCGATCTCCGCGCCCCGGACAGCCTTGAGCAAGGCCATCTCGAAGCTGGGGGCGATGGCCATCACCTCGCCTGTGGCCTTCATCTGCGTGCCCAGGGCCCGGCTGGCATCGGCGAACTTGTCGAAGGGCCACTTGGGCATCTTCACCACGATATAGTCCAGGGTGGGCTCGAAGCAGGCACAGGTCTTGCCCGTGATGTCGTTTTTAATCTCGTCCAGGGTGTAGCCCAGAGCGATCTTGGTGGTGATCTTGGCGATGGGGTAGCCGGTGGCCTTGGAGGCCAGGGCCGAGGACCGGCTGACCCGGGGATTCACTTCGATGACCGCGTACTCAAAGCTCTCCGGGTTCAATGCCAGCTGCACGTTGCAGCCACCCACGATCCCCAGGTGGGTGATGATGTCCAGAGACGCCTTGCGGAGCATCTGGAACTCCTTGTCCGCCAGGGTCTGGGTGGGGGCCACCACGATGGAGTCGCCGGTATGGACACCCACCGGGTCCAGGTTCTCCATGGAGCAGACGGCGATCACGTTGCCCACGCTGTCCCGCATGGTCTCGAACTCGATCTCCTTCCAGCCGAAGATGGCCTTCTCCACCAAAATCTGCGTGATGGGCGAGGCGTCCAGGCCGGTGCCCGCGATGATCTTCAGCTCGTCGGGATCCTTGGCCGCGCCGCCGCCCGCGCCGCCCAGGGTAAAGGCGGGCCGCACGATGACGGGGTAGCCGATCTTCTCCGCCACCGCCAGGGCCTGGTCCACGGTCTCCGCGATGTCGGAGGCAATCACCGGCTGGCCGATCTCCGCCATGGCCTCCTTGAAGAGCTCCCGGTCCTCCGCCCGGGAGATGGCCGCTGCGTCGGTCCCCAGAAGGCGGACGCCCTGGGCCTGGAGAAAGCCCTCCTTGTCCAGCTGCATGGCCAGGGTCAGGCCGGTCTGGCCGCCCAGGCCCGCCAGGATGGAATCGGGGCGTTCCTTCTTGATGATGCGCTTGACGGTCTCCACGGTCAGGGGCTCCAGGTAGATCTCATCCGCCATGGCCTGATCCGTCATAATGGTGGCGGGGTTGGAGTTGCAGAGGACCACGTTGATGCCGGCATCCTTCAGCACCCGGCAGGCCTGGGCGCCGGCGTAGTCGAACTCCGCCGCCTGGCCGATGACGATGGGGCCGGAGCCGATGACCAGCACTTTCTGAATGCTCTTATCCAGCGGCATTACCGGTCACCCCCTTTCATCAGAGCTACAAATTGGTCGAACAGGAACGATGTGTCCTTGGGCCCGGTGCAGGCCTCTGGATGGAACTGGACCGTGAATGCCCGCAGGTCCGGATAGTCGATGCCCTCGCAGGTGCCGTCGTTGGCGTTGATGAAGCGGACCTTCCCCACCGGCAGGCTGGTACCGTCCACGGCGTAGCCATGATTCTGGCTGGTGATGTAGGTGCGGACGCCGTCCAGGTCCCGGACGGGCTGATTGACCCCCCGGTGGCCGTATTTCAGCTTGTAGGTGCCGCCCCCCACCGCCAGGGCCGTCAGCTGGTGGCCCAGGCAGATACCGAACAGGGGCACCTTGCCCAGGAGCTTTTTGATCTGCTCAATCTGATAGACGTTCTCTGCCGGATCCCCGGGGCCGTTGGAGAGCATGACGCCGTCAGGCTTGGCCGCCAGCACCTCCTCTGCACTGGTCTGCGCAGGCAGGACAGTGACGGTGCAGCCGCGCTTTTGCAGCTCCCGGACGATGTTGCGCTTGGCGCCGTAGTCCAGCAGGCTGACCCGGAACCGCTCCTCTCCCTCCGCCGGGTGGGCGGATGCTGCTCTACAGGTCACCGCCTCCACCACGCCGGTGACGGCATAGGTCTTCACCGCCGTCAGATCCGCCGGAACCTCATCACAGATCGCGGCGTTCATGACGCCGTGCTCCCGGATGATCCGGGTCAGCTCCCGGGTGTCCACACCCCAGAGCCCCGGCACGCCCCGGTCCCGCAAAAAAGCGTCCAGGTCTCCCTGGCAGCGGAAATTGGACGGCTCCTCGCACCACTCCCGCACCACGTAGCCCCGGACGCAACACGCGCCTTCAAAATCCTCCGGAATGATCCCATAATTGCCGATCAGAGGATAGGTCTGCATCACGATCTGTCCAGCATAGCTGGGATCCGTCAGTGTCTCCAGATAGCCGCACATGCCGGTGGTGAACACCAGCTCGCCCACGGCGTCCGCCGGCCCCCCGAACCGGAAGCCCTCAAACACCTGGCCATCCTGTAATACCAGATATCCCTTCTTCATGTCGTCCTCCCTCTCCGGCGCATCGACCGGAAAATCCCTATTAGATGTTATTATGCGTTTTTTTTCTGAAGCAGTCAATCCCCCCGTGCAGTGCGGCACGGTAGACTTTTCCAGGGATGAAGGTATTACTTTTTGTGCATTTTCGCAAAGGTCGATCTATTTCCCGCCGCACTGCCTCTCTTGCAAAGCAGTAACCAATGGGCTATGATGCAGGAAAAGCGGCTCATCTGCACAGGCGGAAGAACTGCTCCGGCAAAGGAGTGCGCCTATGATCTGTCTGCAGGCATTCCGGATGCCCGCCCGGGAGGACGAAGAGGCATTCTTCTCCGATCCCCGGAACCAGCGGATCTGCTATACCGCCAAAGAGCCCTTTCATGTATTCCGCTGCTGCCATCTGCCGCAGCACCCACCTCCCCATTCCCCAAGAGGGCCGGATCATCACCAGCGACGATGTCTTCGGCCACCTGCCGGACATCCGCTGCATCAACGGCGGCATCGACGCCGCCCCGGCCCCGCCTCTGGACGGCGCTGGACAATGTGCGGGTCTGCCGGGCGTTCTTTCGGAAGCGGGAGGCAGACTTCCGCTCCACCCGAAAACGCGCCGCAGCCGGGCCGCAAGGTATTTTGGACTGCCGGACAAAGAAATTTCTTCTGGCGCCGTTGTCATGCGGCGGCCCGCCATTTATAATAAAGGCAGCAAAATCAGGGAGGAGGCGCATCCTGTGGCAAAGCATCTGGACAAGTTTACCCAGCCCTTCCGGGACAGCCCCATCCCCTTCGCGCTGGCGGAGATACTGACCAACGGCAGCGGGGAGATGATGGATCTGGTGTGCCGCTTTTTGAATCCTGCCGCGGCGGCGCTTCTGAGGCTCTCCCCGGAGGATGTGCAGGGCCGCCGCCTGTCCCAGCTCGGGCCAGAGCGGGCGCTGGAGCAGCTGGCGCCCATGCAGGCCGTAGCTTTTTCCGGCTCCTCCGCCTCCTTCCCCTATGTGACCGCCGGGGGCCAAACCCTCACCGTTACCTGCTATCAGGTGATGTACGGCACGGTGGCCTGCCTGCTGGATCCCCGGTCGGGGGCCGGAGCCCAGAGCGGCGCGTTGCCGGAGCTCCTGCCCGGCGCGGATCTGGAGCTGAACCGGGAGGGACTGCGGTGCCTTGCCTGCAGCCGGCAGCTGTGCCAGCTGACCCAGTGGTCCCGGCGGGCGCTGCTGGACCGGGGCGGCCGGGCCTTTTCCGCTCTGGTGGCTCCGGCGGACTGGCCGGCGCTGCTCCAGGAACTGCTGGACGCGGCGCGGGAGAAACGGGGCGTGGATCACGACTTCCGCCTGCTGCGGCGGGACGGTGGGGCAGTCTGGGTGAATCTCCGGGCGGAAATCCTGTCGACCCGCCAGGGGGCCACGGTCTTCCGCGGCGTCTTTCTGGATATCGACCGCCTCTGGCGGGAGGGGCAGGACCTGCAGGCGGCCCTTTCCCGGCGGGAGACGGCTCTGCGGGATGCGGAGACGCTGCTGGACCGGATGCCGGTAGGTCTCTGCCTGCTGCGCCGCCGACCTGACGGTGGCGTGGAGCTGCTGCGGGCCAATCAGGTTCTCTCCCGGCTGCTGGGCCTCTCGCCCGCAGCTCTGGCCCGCCGTCTGGCGGAAGACCCGGGCAGCGGCCTGCCGGCGGGCGAGCGGGAGGAACTGCTGGCCGCAGCTGTTCGGTCCCGGGAGTGCGGCCTGCCCCTGCGCCGGGCCTGTCGGGTCTGCCTGGGCGGCGGGCGGGAACTCTGCCTCTCTCTCCACATGTCCTGGGTGGAACAGCCGGACGGCTCCTGGCTGGCATACATCGCCTGTGCCGATATCTCCCAAGAGGCCGCGGCCCAGGCCGAGCATCAGATCCGCTCCCGGATGTACGACCTGCTGTTAGAGCACACCTCCCTCCTGACACTGGACTATGACCCCGCCCGGGACCTGGCCCAGATCCAGCGGCACAGCACCAGCGGCCGCAGGACCTCCCGCACCGTCTCCGGCTATCTGAAGAGCCTGCTCACCGCGTCCTACCTCCACCCGGAGGACCGGCGGCGGCTGGCAGGCGCGGTCCGTCGGGCCATCACGCATCCCGGGACGGTCTCCTGCACCTATCGGGCGGATTATGAGGACACCGGCTGGCGACGCTATCAGGTGTCGTGGATGAGCCTGTTCGATGAAGCCGGAAATGTGTACCGTCTGCTGGGCAAGGCGGAAGATGTGACCGGCCGCCGGGCGGCTGCGGAGCACTTCCGGCAGTTGGCCGCCCGGCACCGCCGGCAGGCCAGGGCCTGTCTGGCCTCCGCCCGGCTGGATCTGACCGCCGGACAGACATTGGACGCCAAGGCCGCGTCCCGGCACCTGCTGCGCACGCTGTTCGACCGTACCGCAGGCGCCTGCCTCCAGCAGATGGCCTCTGCCCTGCCGGAGGCAGAGGAGCGGGCGCGGTTCCAGGCTCTCTTCTCTCCGGATGCTCTGTCGGATGCCTTTGCAGAAGGCGTGTTCCAATTCTCCATGGACCACTGGATCTCTACCGGAAAGGGCGGCCCGTCCTGGGTCCGGACAGAAGCAGAGATGGCGGAAAACCCGGACACGCTGCATCTGGAAGTCTTTTTCCAGCTGTGGGACCGGAGCTTCCCCAGGCTGCAAAGCACTCTGCTGGATACCTTGACCAGGCAGGATTACGAGCTGGTCCTGACAGCGGACGCCCGCTCCGGTGCCTGCCGTGCCTATGGACCGTCCGCAGGCCGTCTGCCGGAGAACGCCACCTGCCGGTCTCTGGCCGCCTGGTATTTCCAGCAGCTGCCGCCCTCCCACCAGCGGACCGCCCTGCGGAAAGCCCTCTCCCTGGAGGCTGTCTTGTCCCAGCTGGAGGCAGTTCCCTCTGTGGAGCTGGTCCTCCCGGCCCCGGAAGGAGCGCCTTACCATCTGCGGTGTTCCCCGCTGGAGGGGATGCCCGGCGTGCTGCTGGTGACTTGCCGCCGCCTTCCGGCCGGCACGCCGTCCCCCGCCCCATAAACGCAGAAGACCCGCCGCAGGCTATCGCCCGCGGCGGGTCTTCCATGCACGACGCAGCTTGAGCACTGTCAGAAATGCCTCCGTCGGGATCTGCACACTTCCCAGGGAGCACATCTTCTCTTTGCCGTACCCCACAGGACCTCCGGTTCTACGGGGACCCCTCATCCAATCAGAGCGGGCAGGCTGAGCCTGCCCGCTCCAAGGGTTTCCTTCCGAAACCGCTTGACGCCGCTCCCGCGGCGCCGGGCCGCTGGCCCGGGAAGGCGGGCTTACTCGTCCAGCTTGAGCACTGCGAGAAATGCCTCCGTCGGGATCTGCACGCTTCCCAGGGAGCGCATCTTTTTCTTGCCCTCCTTCTGCTTTTCCAGCAGCTTCTTCTTGCGGCTGATGTCGCCGCCGTAGCACTTGGCCAGCACATCCTTCCGCATGGCCTTGACGGTCTCCCGGGCGATGACCCGGCCGCCAATGGCCGCCTGGACCGGCACCTCGAACAGCTGCCGGGGGATGTTCTCCTTCAGCTTCTCGCACAGCCGGCGGGCCCGGGGATACGCCTTGTCTCTGTGGGCGATGAAGCTCAGGGCATCCACCGTATCGCCGTTGAGTTTCATGTCCACCTTCATCAGCTCGCTGGACCGGTAGCCGGAGAGCTCATAATCCAGAGAGGCGTAGCCCTTGGTGTTGGCCTTCAGCGCATCGAAGAAGTCGTAGATGATCTCGTTCAACGGCATCTGGTAGTGGAGCTCCACCAGATTGGTGTCCAGGTACTGCATGTCCTTGAACTCCCCCCGCCGGTCCTGGCACATGGGCATGATGTTGCCCACGAACTCGTTGGGAGCGATGATGTTCACCTTGACATAGGGCTCCTCCGCGTGCTCGATCACCGCCGGGTCCGGGTAGTTGTGGGGATTGTCCACCGTGACCATGGTACCGTCGGTCTTGTACACGTGGTAGATGACGGAGGGCAGGGTGGTCACCAGATCCAGGTCGAACTCCCGCTCCAGCCGCTCCTGAATGACCTCCATGTGGAGCATCCCCAGAAAGCCGCACCGGAAGCCGAAGCCCAGGGCTACGGAGCTCTCCGGCTCAAAGCTCAACGAGGCGTCGTTCAGCTGGAGCTTTTCCAGCGCGTCCCGCAAGTCCGGATACTTGGAGCCGTCCTCCGTGTAGATACCGCAGTAGACCATGGGCTGCACGGGCCGGTAGCCGGGCAGGGCCTCGGCCGTGGGGCTGGCGGCATCTGTGACGGTGTCGCCCACACGGGTGTCCTTCACGTTCTTGATGGAGGCGGTGAAGTAGCCCACCTCGCCGGCCCGGAGGCTGTCGCAGGACTCCATGCCCAGGGGCAGCAGATGGCCGCATTCGATGACCTGATAAATGGCGCCGGAGGCCATCATCTTCACCTGCTGGCCCGTGCGGAGGGTACCCTCCATGACCCGGAAGTAGACGATGACGCCGCGGTACGAGTCATACTGGCTGTCGAAGATCAGCGCCTTCAGGGGCGCGTCCGGGTCCCCCTTGGGGGGCGGCACGTTCTTTACAATGTCCTCTAACACCGCTTCAATGTTGGTGCCCATCTTGGCGGAGATTTCCGGCGCGTCCATGGCCGGCAGGCCGATGATGTCCTCCACCTCCTGCTTGGCCTTGGCGGGGTCCGCCGCCGGCAGGTCGATCTTGTTGAACACAGGCAGAATCTCCAGGTCGTGCTCCATGGCCAGATATGTGTTGGCCAGGGTCTGGGCCTCCACGCCCTGGGTGGAGTCCACCACCAGCACGGCGCCCTCGCAGGCGGCCAGAGAGCGGGACACCTCGTAGTTGAAGTCCACGTGGCCCGGGGTGTCGATCAGATTCAGTTCATAGTCCTCCCCGTCCTGGGCATGGTAGGTCAGCCGCACGGCCCGGGCCTTGATGGTGATGCCCCGCTCCCGCTCCAGGTCCATGTTGTCCAGCAACTGGCTCTCCATCTCCCGGGCGGAGACGGCGTTGCACTTCTCCAGCAGCCGGTCCGCCAGCGTGGACTTGCCGTGGTCGATATGGGCAATGATGCTGAAATTTCGGATGTTGCTCTGTTTTGTCATATTCGGATATTCCTCCATCGGCCGGTCCACGCAAGGCCCGCATCAAGGGCCCGGCGCGCATCGCCGTTCTTTCAATCGGAATGGGGGCCCCATAAAATCCGAGATTCTATGGGGTGGTGAGGCGCAAGGGAGCGGATGCGGCTTTCGCCGCCGGGCGGCTCTGCTCCGCCTGGGAGTCTCCTGTCACAGGGTTCCTCCCCGGGCCGCCGCTTTATGGGGCCGCGGCATGTTCTGCGTTCCACTGAATCCAGAAGCGCTCATCCCAGAACTGGTCATAGTCATAGTGTACCACAAATTCCCGCCAGTTGGCGAGGGTCTCCTCCAGATTTTCCTCTGTCAGGCGGCCCTCCTCCCTTTGAAGCATGGCGAGAATCTCCCGGCAGACGCCGCCGGAGTGGTGGATATAGTCGCAGTAGTTGTCCAGATTCGTGACGATCTCCGGGTCCATGAGATAGCCGTAGAACTTCACATTGTCATACTGCAGCAACGTCTGCCCTGCCTGGCGGATGGCCGCAAACACCGCCTCCGTCCTCCCCTCCCGGATGACCTTGTCCCAGAAGAGGATGCTGTACGGGGGCAGGAAGAAATCGAATTCCGTGTCCGGATGCTCTGTGACCCACCGTTCCGCCACCGCCAGATTGGCGGCCACATCGTCCCGATAGGCATCTGCGGGCAGCTCCTCCGCCGCAATCTCCGGCCGGTCATAGTTCTCCAGGGCGGAGATATGGTTCCACCACTCATTCCGGTCCCAGGTGAATCCCTCGTCGATGGTGTCGCCCTCTCCCCAGTGGTTGGAGAGCAGGGTGTAGGCGCTGTAATACAGCGTATCCTTGTTCAACAGATATTGGATGTCATCCAGCGGATTGGCGTTGTAGAGATAGTCCGGCATGGCCGCAGTCACACCGCTCTCATCCCGGATCAGGGTGTTCACATCCAGGCCGAAGATCACCCGCTCCGGCTTCTGGGTCCGAAAGAGGACGTTCATCACTTGGTCGAACTCGCTGTAATACCCGTCCGGGATGGTGAGCCGCACCGCGGAGGTGCCGAAGGTCTCCTGAATCCAGCTGGAGCGGTAGTTGGCCGCCATGGAGGTGCCCACCAGCACGGTGTCCGCCTCCACATTCTTCGCCAGGCCCGCCATCTGGTACCGCTCATTGAACAGCACCGGCTGCCACTTGTCCGGCACCCGATAATACAGGCAGGGATCCACCACGTACACAACGGCTCCGCAGACCGCCAGCAGCGCCAGAATACACGCCAGAAGGCCGCAGACCCAGCGTCGATATGCTTGCTTCATACGGCCCTCCTCAGAAGTTGGAATAGATGAAGGTGGTGACGCCGGTAAAGGACAGCACACACCAAAGCGTCAGCACTGTGAGGGCCGCGCCCCGCCAGAGCGTAGGCCGGAAGTCCTCCATCCGACGGATGGTGTTCCGGGGCCAGAGGACGGCGACCATCCCCGCCCCATACAGCAGCACCACCCGCAGGATGTTTTTCCAGGGCGTGAAGGCGGGAATCAGCATCTGCACCGCGCTGGTCTCCTCGGCGAAAAGGCCCTCCAGCAGCCAGGCCGCCGGTTTTGCAAAGCCGCCGGTGACGGCCCGGCCCAGCAGCTCCAGGGCCCCGGCACAGTCCGGTGCCCGGAAGAACACCCAGGCGATGTTGACAAAGAGAAAGGTCAGCCCCCACCGGAGGACAAAGGGCAGCCGGTCCCGGCCCCTGCCCCAAACCCGTTCCACCACCTGGGCCAGGCCGTGGAGGGCGCCCCACACCAGGAAGGTCCACCCGGCCCCGTGCCAGAAGCCGCTGACCAGGAAGACGATGAGAATATTGCAATACGTCCGGATCGTGCCCCGGCGGCTGCCGCCCAGGGGGAAATACAGGCACTCCCGCAGGAAGGTGGTGAGCGTGATGTGCCACCGCTTCCAGAATTCCGTCACAGAGGCGCTGCGATACGGGGAGTCAAAGTTCATCGGCAGGCGGAGCCCGAAGAGCCGGGCCACACCGGCTGCGATGTCGCAGTAGCCGGAGAAGTCAAAGTACAGCTGGAGCGTATACCCCAAAATCACCAGCCAGGCCGCCGGAGCGCTGAGCTCTTCCAGATGTACCCAGCCGTTGTTCACCACAGTGCCGAAGGCGTCCGCCAGCAGCACCTTTTTGATGGTGCCACAACAGATGGCGTAGATACCCGCCGCGGCGTCGGACCAGTCCGGATGGAGGAATCCCTTTTCCCGCAGCTGGGGGAAAAAGATTCCGGGCCGCAGGATGGGGCCGGAGGTAACGGTGGGGAAAAACAGCCCGTAGAGCAGAAGGGAATCCCCCGGCGCGGGGACATATTCCCCGGTATAGACCTCCTTCAGCAACCACAGCTGCTGGAAGGTGAAAAAGCTCAGCCCCAGCGGAGCCCAGCCCACCTCCACCGCGCCGCCGGTGAGGAACTCCGTATACTTGAATCCCACCAGTATGGCGATGTGATAGACGCAGGCAAGAACCATTGTCCGGCGGCCGCCGGACCGGGCCATCCGGCGGATAGCCCATGCTGTCACGCAGATGCCCGCCAGCAGGCAGGCAACGCCCCCCAGCACCACCGTCCATCCTCCGGGGCCCAGAAGGTAGAATACCGCGGAGGCCGCCGCCAGCATCGCCGCACCCGCTCGGGGGCTGCGCCGCCCCGCTGTCAGGCACACCGCCAGCGCTGCGGCCAGAAAGCCGAAAAAGGCCAGAGACTGAAAGCTCATCTGGTCTTCTCCGTCAGGCCGCTGAGACGGGCATCCGCGGTGCTCAGCACCTGGGTCAGGCTCTGGCACCGTCCGGGGTATGCGGCGGTCAGGGCCTCGTTGGACAGGTCCGGGAACGCCGCCTTTTTTGCCGCCAGGGACCGCAGGCTCCGGGTGTACTGGATCTCCGAGAGCTTCATGTCCGCCTCCGCTGTGCCCATGGTGCAGGCGGCCGGGTCCAGAGAGAAGTACGCCTCGTTGGCGCCGGCGGTGCGGTACAGATGGCGGTACAGCTGGTACACCGCGCTGCCCAGATATCCGGCAGCGGCGTTGATGGCCGCCTTGTCGTTCAGCTTGCCCAGCAGGCCGAACAGCACCCCCACAGCGCCGGAGAGCAGCTTGCTCTGGAGCGTGGCCAGCACGCTGCCCTGGAGGATGTTGCCCGGTTCCGTAGCGTTCAGGATCTCCTGCTCCGTCAGCATGTTCCCCTCCCGGGACAGGGTCCTGCCCAGGATGAAGTCCGCGGAGACGTGGTAGTAATCACAGGCCTTCACCACAAAGGCCAGGCCCGGTTCCCGGATGCCGTTTTCATAGTGGCTCAACAGGGCCTGGGAGATTCCCAGATCCCCTGCGGCAGTTCGCTGGGAGACGCCCCGCTCCTGCCGCAGCAGGGACAGGGTCCGTGAAAATTCAGTTGTGGAAGCCATCGTTCTCTCTCCTTCAGAATTAAATACATAACGTATAGTTTAACAAATACGATACGGATTGTAAAGAAAAATCCCACGGATTCAGACATTTTTCGGGGGAAGGCGCTGCGGCGCCTTCCCCCGCTGTTTCCTTGCCGTCCAGCTCAGAACAGGCCCACCTGCCCCAGCAGCACGTCTCCCCCGATGCTGCGCACCTGGCGGGCATTCTCCTCCCACAAGCGGTCCGTCACCGCCATTTTGCGGATGATGTCCTGCACCGTGGCCTCCAGCGCAGACCCGGCCCGGTAGTCCGCCTGGAAGATATAATCCACCCGGCCCTTTGCCAGCAGGTCCTCCACACCGGCGCGGTTGCTGGCCTGGTACACAGCGATGGCCTGGCCGCCGTAGGCCCGCATCATCTTCATGCAGGGCACGTCGGAAAGGCCGTCCCCCATGTAGATCATACTGGTGAAGGGCACCCGCTTGCTGTCGTCAGGCATGGAGGCGTTTAGATCCCGGTCGTTGGACACGTCCAGCACGCCCTTGTTGATCCGGTAGACGAACTGGGTCTTGGCGGTGAAGTTCACCGCCAGCTTGGGCCACACGGGCACACCGCTCTCATCGTAGTAAAACTCGCTGGCATAGATCTCCTTGAATTCCCCGCTGATGGACGAGCCTTCAATGATCTCCCGCAGTCCAGAAGAGATGATGTAGTGCTCCACCTGGACACCCTGGCCGGCGCCGAAGTCGTTGATCCGCCGGAACCAGTCCTCCACACCGGGGAACAGCACGATGCTCCGCCCCTTCTCCACCAAGTCCGTCCGGGTGAAAGGACGGTTCCGCCGCGCCGCCTCCCGCAGCATGGTGTACATATAGGCCAGGATGCCGTCCATCCGGTTCCTGCGGCCGAAGCCGTTGGCCTCCGCCCAGAACTCTGCGGGGGTCATCCCCAGGGAGGGGATGAAGGCGTAGTCCTGCATATCGGTGGTGCAGAGGGTCTTGTCAAAGTCGTACAGAAAGGCCACGACGGGCTGTTGCTTCATGGCTGACTCCTCCAATCAAAAGACGTTGAGCGCCGGGACCGGGAAAGAAAAAAGCGGCTCCTGCGAGCCGCTTTGATCGTTCAGTCATCGCCGCCGGAGTAATTGCGGCCGAACTTCAGATCGTTGAGATTGATGCGGCGGGTAGGCTCATCCACAGGATCAGCCGCAAAGGGGTCCCCCTCCGGATAGTCATCCTCCGCCGCCGGAGACGCCTCTTCCGCTTCCGCCGGGGCCACTTCCTCCTCCACGCTCTGCTCGCTGAAAGCGGCCAGCACCTTTTCCTCGATCTGCTGGACGGCCTCCTCCGGCTCCTGCTGGGAAACCGGCTCCGCCGCCTCCACCGGCAGCTCGGGCAGCTGCTCCAGGAATTTCAGCTCCTTCTCACAGATCTCTCTGCTGGCGGCAATGAACTGGGCCAGATCCCGCTGGCCCTGGCGCAGCCGCTCCTCGGCGGCCTCCACCTCCTGGCGCAGCTGGCCGATCTTCTCCCGGGCGCTGGTCTCCGCTTGGGCCAGGATCTCGTCCCGCTTGGCCTCCGCCTCGTGGACGATGGAGTCCGCCATCTTCTGGGCGGTCAGCAGGGTGGCGCGCATGGAGTCCTCGGTGGCACGGTAGTCCTCCACCTTTTCCACCAGGACCTTCAGCTTGGCCTTCAGCGCCGCGTTCTCCTTGTAGAGCGCGGTGTAATCATCGGTGAGCTCGTCCAGAAACTCATCGACCATGGCCATGTTATATCCGCCCATCACTGCCTTGGAAAAGGCGTGGGTGGAAACTTCCTGTGGTGTCAGCATAGTGCGATGTTACCCCCTCGTGTCCGCTCAGAAATAGAGGCCGTTGTTCTCCAGCTCGTCGATCAGGTCGCCCTCGATATCCACATGATAGGGCGTGATGATGTATGTATTGGCAGCCACCTTCTTGATCTTGCCCTCGCCAGCATAGGCCACGCCGGACAGAAAGTCGATCAGCCGCCGGGCGATATCCTTGTTGGTGGACTCCAGGTTCAGCACCACGGTCCGCTTGTCCTTCAGGTGGTCCGCGATCTCGGAGGCGTTCTCGAACCGCTCCGGCTTCACCAGCACCACTTTCAGCTGGGTGGTGGCGTGGATATTCACCACCTTGTTGCGGCGGTCCTCCACCTTGAGCTTCCGGTCCTCAAAGGCGTTTTGCCGCACCGGCTCCTCAAAGTCATCATACTCCTCGTCCTCATCCTCGTAGGGGTGGGTCCACTTTTTCAGTTCGTCCAATAAGCTCATAATAGCCTCCCATCGGAGCCGCGCTCCGGTCTTTTTCAGTTGTAATGGCGGGCGCCGAAGATGGCGCTGCCCACCCGCACCATGGTGGCGCCGGCACGGATCGCATCCTCATAGTCGCCGCTCATGCCCATGGACAGATATTCTAATTCATTATGAAACAATTTTTGGTTCATGTCAACATAAAGTGCCTGAACTTCCTGAAAATACCGGAAATTGGCATCCCTCTGCGCGTCTGCCGGGGGAATCGTCATCAGTCCCCGCACCCGGACATGGGTCCGCTCCAGGGCGGCCTCCGCTGCGGGGAGGACTTTCTCCGGTGCAAAGCCGCTCTTGGCAGCCTCCCGGCCGATGTTCACCTCCAGCAGGATGTCCTGCACCAGCCCCCGGGCCGCGGCCACTTTCTCGATCTCGTCCAGCAGCTCCAGAGAGCCCACGGACTGGATCAGGGCCACATGGCCCACCACCTGCTTGACTTTGTTGCGCTGCAGGTGGCCGATGAAGTGCAGGGGGGCGCCGTCGTAGGCGTGCTGCTCCAGCTTCTGTACCATCTCCTGCACCCGGTTCTCCCCCAGGGCGTCGATGCCGGCTGCCACGGCCTCCCGGCAGGCGGCGGCATCGTTCATCTTGCTGGCGCCCACCAGCAGGATCTCCTTCGGGTCCCGGCCGGCCTCCCGGGCCGCCGCGGCCATGTTCGCCCGGATCCGGGCAATGTTCTCCGCAATTGTCATCAGCGTTCCAATACTCCTTTCCAGCGGCCGCCCTGCGGCCATCTCTCTGTCAGCTGCCAATCACCTTTCCATCATACAGGTCATAGGCGGTGATGATCACCTCGTCCCCCGCCCGGAGGCGAATCTGCTCCTGGGTCTTGCTGACCTCCTCTGCCGTGTCCAGCGTGGAGCGCACCAGGGCGAAGTCATCTCCGCTGTACAGCACGTCCACCGGTTTGAAGCGGGCCTTCATGCCCACCATGCAGTAGACGCCGGTCTCGCTCACCACGGACTCGTTCCCGTCCTCGTCCGTAACCGTTCGCTCCCGCACCCGCAGGGCCTCCTTGGGCACCCGGATGCCCGTGGTGGTCTGCCGGATGACCTCGGCGCTCTGCTGGCGCAGCAGCGTCAGCTCCGATAAATAGGTGTCCCCCTGGAACACCGCCACCACCCGGCCGCCTTCCGCCTCGCTGATATGGGTCAGCTTCACGCTCAAGTCCCGGCCCACGCCCTTGGCAAAGCGCAGCTTCAGTCTCCCGCTCTCCTGCAGGGTCTGGGCCTCGCTCTCCTCCAGGGCCGTCACATAGTACCAGGTGTCCCCCAGCACCAGTTTGCCCACCCGGTTGGAGCGCAGGGACTCATCCGGCTCCAGGGCCGCCAGGGTCCTGGGCGTCAGCGTCTCCAGGCTCTCCGGCGTTAGAATGTTCTCATATCCGTCCACCACGGCGGAATAGAGCCCCGCCTGCGGCGCAGTGATCTGCCGGACAGAGCTTCCCGCCTGGGCCCGCAGGCTGCTCAACTGGCTCTGGAGCTCCGCCATCTGGGCGGACAGGTCCTCCGTGTCGGAATACGTGTAGTCCCGCTTCATCACCAGGCTCCGCAGCTCGGCTCCGCAGTCCTCCGCCGTGTCCAGCCGGTCCGCCGCCAGAGCGCCCCGGTAGTCGCGGATCGTCTGGAGGATCTGGGCGTCCAGTCGCAGAGAGACCTCCGCCCCCAGCGCCGCCTCCTCCGCGTACTGCAACTGTTCGATCTGGGTATGGAGGGATTGGATCTCCTTCTGGCGGTCCAGCGTCGCCTGGTCCGCGTAGACCAGCGCCACCACGCCGCCGTCGCTGATCCGTTCGCCCTCCGCCCGCTGCAGCTGCAGCAGGCCGCTGGTGTCGTCCGTCAGGATCGCCTCGTCCCGCACCACATAGCCGGACAGCACCGTGGACATCTCCACCTGATACTGGTAGGCGATGGTGGTGGTCAGCGGGTCGCCGAAATAGCGCACCGCCTGAATCGAGAAATAGGCCAGCACGCCCAGCGTGACCGCTGCCAGCAAAAGTTTTGTGCCAAGGGTTTTCTCTTTCATGGTTACCTCTTTGTCTCTGTCCGCGAAGCCTTCCCGGCCCCATGCGGGACCCTCTGCGGAGGCGCAGGCCTCCGCAACCTTCAGCTCCACCGCCGGACGCACCTGCGCGATGGCGGAGGTCGTGTGCTTGAAATGATTTTCTGCCCGCCAGTTCTCATTTCCCCAGGCACGGCGGGCAAAGCCCGCCGTGCTCAAGGTTTTGGTCCGCAAAACGTGATCCCGGCCTAAGCGCCGCCCTTTAGGCGGCGGGCCTCAAAACGGGTCCGCAGGCCGCTCATGCGCCCGCGACGGCCGGTTCCTCACCCTCCAGATCCACCGGCCGCACCGGCGCGATGGTGGAGATCGCGTGTTTGTAAATGATCTGCTGCCGGCCGTCGCTGTCCAGCACCACCACAAAGGCGTCAAACCCCGCGATGGTGCCCCGCATCTGGAAGCCGTTCATCAGAAACATGGTGACGGGCAGCTTGTCCCGTCTGGCCCGGAGGAGAAACAGGTCCTGTAAATTCGCTTTTGTCTGCATATATGTCCGCTCCTTTTTTCTGTATGAGTCGGACGATTTCCCTGTCTCCCGTCCGCTCACCGCTAGAATACGCCAGCGGCGGCCAGGATTTCCGTCGAAACCTGGAGGGCCCGGGCAAAATCCCGGTCTTTTTCCCACCAGATCCAGTGAATGTCCGGATTTCGCCGCAGCCAAGTCAGCTGGCGCTTGGCGTATTGCCGGGAGCGGAGCTTCACCTCCGCCACGGCCTCCTCCACCGTGGCGGTGCCGTCCAGAACCCCCAGGAACTCCTTGTATCCGATGGCCTGGAGAGCCGTGGCCTCCCGGGGCAGGCCGCTTTCCAGCAGCTGCCCCACCTCCTCCAGCAGGCCCGCCGCCACCATGGCGTCCACCCGGCGGTCGATCAGGGTCTTCATGTCCGCCCGGTCCCAGAACTGGAGGCCGATCCACACGGCGTCGTACCGGGGCGGCAGGTCCCTTGTCTCTGCGTTGTGGGCGGAGATGGTCTTTCCCGTCTCCCGGTAGACCTCCAGCGCCCGGAGGATGCGCTTCTCATCCGCCGGATGGAGGCGTTCCGCCGCCTCCGGGTCCACCTGCCGCAGCTCCTCCAGAAGCGGGCCGATGCCCTCCCGGGCCAGCTGGGCCTGGAGCTCCCTGCGGACAGCGCCGCCGGCGTGGCCGCCGGCGAAGGTCCGGCCCTGCACCACCGCATCCAGCCACAGCCCGGTGCCGCCCACCAGGATGGGCCGCTTTCCCCGCCGCAGAATGTCGTCCACGATGGGGACGGCCGCCCGGGCGTACCGGGCGGCGGACCACTGTTCCGCCGGGTCTGCCACGGCAATCATGTGATGGGGCACGCCCTCCATCTCCTCGGCGGTGGGGGCGGCGGTGCCGATGGTCATGCCCTTGTAAATCTGCATGGAGTCGGCGGAAACCACTTCCCCGTCATACCGCTTTGCCAGCAGGACACCCAGCTTCGTTTTGCCGCAGGCCGTCGGCCCCACCACACAGATGATCTTCTCAGCCATCGCCGTCTCTCCTCTCGCCTGTCAAGGCTGTTCCGCTTCTGATGCATCGATATACTCACTGTATACGATCCGCTCCCGGATGTAAAGGGGGCCCTCCGCAAGCGGACAGCAGAAGCACCAGTGCCAGCGCAGCCGGCAATCTCCCCCTTACGGCAGCCGCCTCCTTTTCAGAAGTCCTCCGCCAGCCTGCGTGCCTTCTCACAGGCCTCCGTCAAAATCTCCTCCGTCTTGGCGGGATCCAGGTCCAGTCCGCCGGCAAACACATAGCTGAACGCCGGGATGCCGAACATGGCGCACAGCTGCTTCCAGTACAGGACACCCAGACTCTCGGGCTGCTCCAGATCCCCGCCGGAGGTGAGATAAGCCAGCTTCTCTGCCCGGCAATCCCCGTGGCAGCCGTCGGCCTCGTAGTGATAGGTCAGGCCATTGGCGGAGATGTACTCAATATACGTCCGCAGGGCCGCCGGGAAGGTCAGGTCCCAGAAGGGTGCCGCCACCACCACCCGGTCCGCGGCCCGGAACTGGCGGGCCAGATCATACACCGGCGCATCGAAGCACCGGATCCCCGCCAGGGCGTCCCGGTCGTTCAGCATCTCCGGCGCAAAGGGCTTCAGCGCCAGCAGGGCCTCTGGTTCCACAGTCTCCACCTCGGCCTCCGGATGCCTGGCCTGCCATGCGTCCAAAAACGTTCTCGCCAGCACCAGGGTGCGGGATTCCTCCCCTCGCTGGCTGATGCAGCCGTTGACAAACAGCAGTTTCATGCAAATCACTCCTTCTCCTCCAAAAGGGTGGTAATGATGGGCTTCCCCTCCCGGTCCAGCAGGGGCGTCATCCCGCCGGCATGGCCGGTGGAATGCCACAGGTAGTTGACCCCGGTCTCCCGGTCCACCCAGACAGAGTTTTCCTCAAAGCCGGTGCTCTCCACACTGGTCCGCACAAACCGTTTTTCCTTTTTTGCCATATAGGAAACCTCCTGAAAAATTCGTCACTCCCATCTCCGCCAGGAAAAAGGGCTGGGGAAAACCCTGCGGTTTTTCCCAGTTCGTTCGCCGCGGGCGAACAAAGAAATCTCAATCATTTTCGGCAGGGCGTGTACCTGCCGAAAATCCGTTGACCTGTGCGCCTCGGGCGCACACACCAGTGACCGACGTCACTGGTGAGGGGGGACGCAGTCCCCCTTCGAAGTCTCACGCCCGCTTGAACATCTTCTCCAGCTCGTACTTCGTCAGCTTCACCGCCACCGGGCGGCCGTGGGGGCAGTATTTGATCTCTCCGCTCTGTACCCGGTCCACCAGCACCCGCAGCTCCGCCGGATCGCTGACCCAGCCGCCCTTGATGGCCGCCTTGCAGGCCATGGTATGCAGCAGCGCCTCCCGCTTTTCATCCGGGGATCTTCCGGTCCGCAGGCGCTCGGCAAACTCCTCCAGAGTGGGCACCGTGTCGGCGGCGTCGATGTCCGCCGGCACCTCCCGCACCAGCAGGGCGCCGGCCCCGAAGTCCTCGCAGGCAAAACCGAACTGCTCCAGCAGGGGCAGGTTCTCCAGCAGCAGCGCCCCGTCCTCCCGGCTTAACTCCGCCGCGATGGGGGCCAGCAGCGTCTGTCGCATGGGGGGCTCCTGAGCATTTTTCAGCTTGTCAAAATTCATCCGCTCGTGGGCGGCGTGCTTGTCGATGAGCCAGACGCTGCCGTCCTCGCTCTCGCAGATGATATAGGTCCGCAGCACCTCTCCGGCAATCCGCCAGGGTGCCTCTTTCGTCTCCAGAACAGTCGTCTGGCCCGGTAGATCCTCCGTCAGCTTCAGCCGCTCCGGCGGGATGGCGGGCACAAAGGGGCGGGGAGCAGATTCCGGCGAGGTCGTCTTTTCTGCAGGGACGGACACTGGGGCAGAGGTCCAGGGGGCGGAGGGAGCCGTCCGCTCCGCCCGTGGGGCGGTCACGGAGACAGGCGGTCTGCCCAGCGCACCTTTGTTGCAGGAGGGTGCAGGCGGGCTGCTTTGCTGCGTGTCTGGCGGCGACGTCACAGAGGCGGGCGCCCTTCCCAGAGCGCCCTGGGCCGCGGACTCTGAGCGCTTGGTCTGGTAAAAAGAGGTCTGCCCGCTGTCCGCCACCCGGGCGGGCGCCCGCAGCTCGGTGTTCCAGGCGGGCCGGGCCGGAGCCGCGGGCTGGGGAGCGGGCTTTGCACCGCCCTGCCGGAACGTCTTGGCGTCCATGGTCTGGAAGAAGTCCTGCCGGGAGGCCGCCGGGAGCCGCGCCTCCTGCGCGGGAGCGGCGGCGGGAGCGCCGGTCTTGCCCAGGGCATCCAGCACCGTGTGGTAGACCGCGTCGAACACATCGTGCTCCCGGGCGAACTTCACTTGAGTCTTCGCGGGGTGGACGTTCACGTCCACCGCCGTCACCGGCAGGGTGACGGACAGGACGCAGCCGGGGAACTTACCCTTCATGATCTGGTTGCGGTAGCCCTCCTCCAGCGCCGCCGTCAGCAGCTGGGACTTGATGAACCGGCCGTTGACGAAGAACACCTGCATGGACCGGGAGCCCCGGCCCATCAGCGGCGCGGTGACAAAACCGGAGACCGTGATGTCCCCTCCGCTGCCGGACACCGGCACTAGCCCCCGGGCGAAGTCCCGGCCCAGGGCAGCGTAGACGGCGGAGTCCAGCTTTCCGTCACCGGGGGTCAGCAGGGCCTCCACCCCGTCCTTGATGAACTTGAAGGAGATGTCCGGATGGGACAGGGCCAGATGCTGCATGAGGCCGTTCACCGCCGCAGTCTCCGCACTGTCCTTGCGCATAAACTTCAGCCGGGCGGGGGTGTTGTAAAACAGGTCCCGGACCGTGATGGTGGTGCCCTCCGGCGCACCGGCGGGCTCCACTGCGCCGGGCACACCGCCCTCCAGATGGAGGGCGGCTCCCTCCGTCGTGCCGGTTTGGCGGGTGAGGATGTCCACCCGGCTGACGGCGGAGATGGCGGCCAGGGCCTCGCCCCGGAACCCCAGAGTACCGATCTTCCCCAGGTCCTCCTCCGTCCGCAGCTTGGAGGTGGCGTGGCGCAGGAAGGCGGTGGGGAGTTCCTCCGGCGCGATGCCGCAGCCGTTGTCCGTCACCCGGATCATGCCCATGCCGCCCCGGCGGATCTCCACCACCACGGCAGAGCTGCCGGCGTCGACGGCGTTTTCCACCAGCTCCTTCACCACGCTGGCGGGCCGCTCCACGACCTCACCGGCGGCGATCAGGTCCGCTACGTGGGACTCCAGTTGTTGAATGTGAGGCATATTGGTTTCCTTTCTAAGCTCAGAGCAGCAGCACGGCGACGATGGGAATGGTCACGATGGACGCCGCCGTGGTCAGGAAGGTGATCTGTGCCATGCACTCGGTGTCTCCGCCGTACTCCATGCTCAGCAGCGTCCCGTTCACTGCTACGGGCATGGCCATCTGGGTGACAGCGATCCCCAGCACCAGGGAGTCGATCCCCAGCGCCCGGAGGACCAGGCACAGGGCCACCGGCAGCAACAGCAGGCGGATGGCCGTCAGCAGCCACAGCTTGGGAGAGCGCAGCACCTGTCCGGCTGACATGCCCGCCAGCAGGGAGCCCACCACCAGCAGGGACAGCGGCACGGTGATGTCTCCCACAAAGTCCAGCATCTCGCCCACCAGGGCCGGCGGCCGCAGCCGGGTCAGCGCCAGCACCAATCCCAGGACAGAGGCCACGATGCAGGGGGTGAACAGCTGCTTCCAGCGGAAGCGGGCGGCCCCTGCCAGCAGCAGCGGGCCCAGACTGTAAGACAAGAGATTGAAGGGCAGCGCCAGAATGGCGGCATAGAACAGTGCGCCGTCTCCAAACAGGGCCACCGCTACGGGATAGCCAATGAACCCCACGTTGGGGAAGGCCAGGGCATACCGCCACACGCCCTTCTGCCCCTGTGTGCCCGGCAGGAACCGGGGCACCACCAGGGCAAAGACCGCCTCCAGCAGGTAGAACACCACGCCAACCTCCAGGATGGAGAGGATGGTCCCCAGCTCCGGCAGCTCCTCGCCGGTGATCACCGCCGCCACGATCATGGCGGGCATGGTGATGTTCAGCAGCAGCTTGGAGACCTTCTGGTCCGCCTCCCCGCCCAGGTACCCCAGCCGGTTGGCCGCATAGCCCGCCGCAATGGCGAACAGGATGACCAGCATCTCGCCAAATACGTCCCAAAAATTCATCTGTCCCTTTCTCCCCTCATCATTCCGGAATTCGGTTCTTACGCCACAAGGGTCCAAGCGGAGAGGGCGTTGGCCGCCGCATGGAGACCGATGGACGTCCACAGGGTGCCGGTGCGGTCATAGACCCACGCCAGCACCAGCCCGGGCACCAGATACTGGAGCATCAGCAGGAAATACGTGATGTCCCGGTTCACCACCGCGAACTGCCACACATGCAGCAGGGCGAACAGCAGGCAGCTGACCAGGTATCCCACCGCCGCGCTCTTGCGCCGGAGATTCCCGAACACCAGTCCCCGGAAGAGCACCTCCTCCACAAAGGGCGCCAGGAAAATGACGATCAGCAGCGTCATGTGGGGCGCGTCCTCGATCTGGGCGGAGATGGTGGTGTCGTTCAGGTTGGTCTGGTTGGATACCACCAGTCTTGTCAGGCGGTACACCAGCTCGTTCAGGCCGTACAGGGCCACCAGTCCGATGGCCATGAACTTGCAGGCCCCGCCCAGGTTCTCTGCAAAGTGCCGGGAGGTCCGACCCAGAAAGCCGTGGAAAATGATGACCGTGGCGGCGAAGAGGATGTAGTAATACAGGATATTCTGCAATCCGGTGCTGATGGTCACTCCCAGCAGTCCGCCGATCAGGCGGAACAGCGGGGTTGTGACAAAGGGCAGCACCAGTAGGTAGATCACAAAGAGCACCGTGCCCGCGATCTGTTCCCCCGCCGACATATAGGCGGCGCTCTTTCTTCTTGGCATCTCGTTCCCTCCCGGTTTTCGTCCGGCTTCTGTTTCAGCTCGTTTTCCCCGGCGGGCGGATCCGCCGGGGTCTTCTTTTGATCCGCTGGGCTTGGGCGGCGCGTGTCCGCCCGCCGCCAGGCCCCTCATTTCCGCGGAATCCCCTGTCCCGGCCTGAAGGCCGCTCTCCGGGCGCCGTCAGCGCGTCCGGTCCCCCGCGGCAGAGGGCGCATCCCGCCGTGCCTGCCCGGCCGGGTGCTCAGTTGAGCTTCTGCTTCCACTCGTAGATCAGGCTCATCGCCTCAATGGGCGTCAGCGTGTCCGGCTGGCAGCGGCGGAGGGCGTCCAGCACCTCCCCCTCGCCGATGGCGGTGAGGGACACCTGGTCCTCCTCTTTCCGGGCCGCTACGTACTGGACGCCGTTCTCCTCCTCCAGCTCTTTCAGGACCGTTTTGGCCCGCTGGACCACCTTGTCCGGCAGCCCCGCCAGCTTGGCCACCTCGATGCCGTAGCTGCGGTCCGCCCCGCCGGGGAGGATCTTCCGCAGGAAGATGATGTCCTCCCCCCGGGTCTTGACGGCGATGTTGTAGTTGACCGTGCCGGGCAGGGTGTTCTCCAGCTCCGTCAGCTCGTGGTAGTGGGTGGCGAACAGGGTCTTGGCCCCCAGCAGCTTCTTGTCCGCGCAGTACTCCAGCACCGCCCGGGCGATGGACATGCCGTCAAAGGTGCTGGTGCCCCGGCCGATCTCGTCCAGAATCAGCAGGGAGTGCTTCGTGGCGTGGCGCAGAATGTCCGCCACCTCCGTCATCTCCACCATGAAGGTGGACTGGCCGGCGGACAGGTCATCGCTGGCGCCGATACGGGTGAAGATCCGGTCCACCACGCCGATGCGGGCGCTGGCCGCCGGGACGAAGGAGCCCATCTGGGCCATGAGGACGATCAGCGCCACCTGGCGCATGTAGGTGGACTTGCCCGCCATGTTGGGGCCGGTGATGATGG
>OJOH01000361.1_pt1 | contig 32291 bp, 47 predicted proteins | sample 1598201 | NCBI WGS metagenome assembly OJOH01 (sample SAMN03922462, study PRJEB24848) | human gut metagenome | isolation source: stool sample | host: Homo sapiens | place: Germany | collected 2009-11 | reverse complement strand
GAGCTATACCAGCAAAAATTTGCAAAAGCACTTGCAATCTACATGAGTGTATGATATAATAAAAATATATATGACGCTCATACAGATGATGACTGTATTATTATACTTTGACAAAAACATGGCTGCCGAATTTTATGCAGAGCTTATAAGCTCGGTTAATTTCGCCCGCATAGCCAAAATGCACAACTGGTTTGACCAGGCTGACGGTTATGTGAATGCGTTCCGCAAAACCCTCAAACTGCTCCGGTGGTTTGGCGCAGACACAGAAGTCGAGACAGGAAGCTCTGAAATCCGTTATGCTGCGATCTACAAGGACGGAAAGAGGTACGTTATCGTACGCGATGGCAGGGTTGACGAGCCGGTGCTCCTGGACGTGATTTTCAAATTTGCGGAGGAGGGCGAGGCATGAAGAAGTACATACCCTATTTGATAGCCGCCCTAATAGGTTTCCACCTGCGCTGGCTCGTGTCCGCGCTGAACGGCTGGAGCTACTCCATGAACGGCGCTGACATCTTCGTAGCTCTGATGTGCGTAGTGATGGTGTGGTCGTTCAAGGGAGCATTCCTCCCGAAGAAATCGACGGAAAGGAGGACAAGCCATGCCGTACAACAGAGCAACGATAGACAAGGCAGACAGTGACCCGGTCAACTGCGGCACCTGCGCCTACAAGAACGACTGCCCTGCGAAGCACTCATACACCGAATGCACGCAGGAAAGCGGCTACCCGCTGTGGGCTTCGAGCAGGTTGAAGTCTAACTGGGTAAAGAAAAAGAAAAACCGCTCCTGAACGGCAATTCGGGAAGCGGCAAACAAAATAATTCACATGCTCATTATACCATGAGCGAAAGGAAAAGTCAAGTGGAACTGATAATAGATAATTTCGCCGGAGGCGGCGGAGCTTCCACGGGCATAGAAATGGCGACAGGACGGAGCGTAGACATCGCAATAAACCACGACCCCGACGCCATCGCAATGCACCGCGCAAACCACCCGCACACGCGGCATTACTGCGAGGACGTCTGGCAGGTAGACCCGTCGGAAGCCTGCGCCGGAAATCCGGTAGGGCTGGCGTGGTTCTCCCCGGACTGCACGCATTTCAGCAGAGCAAAGGGCGGGAAGCCCGTTGACAAGAACATTCGCGGGCTGGCGTGGGTAACGATACGCTGGGCGCTGAAAGTCCGTCCGCGCGTCATCATGCTGGAGAACGTCCCGGAGATACGCACCTGGGGTCCCCTCGGGGCTGATAACAAGCCCATAAAGGAGCGCGCCGGAGAAACTTTTGACGGCTTCATAAAGGCGCTCACAACAGGAATCCCGCACGACCACCCGGCATTCACGGAGATGTGCGCAACGCTGGAGATAAGCCCGGACAGCCCCGAAGCGGCAAGGCTTGAAAAGGGACTGGGCTACAATGCGGAATACCGCATACTCCGCTCCTGCGATTACGGAGCGCCGACAACGCGCACGCGTTTCTATCTTATAGCCCGGTGCGACGGAAATCCCATAGTATTCCCGAAGCCTACACACGGGAATGGCAAGGGCTTGAAGCCATACCACACCGCCGCCGAGTGTATCGACTGGAGCATTCCCGCACAGAGCATTTTCGAGCGGGACAAGCCGCTTGCGGAAAACACGCTCCGACGCATAGCACGGGGCATTGAAAAGTTCGTGATAAATAATCCCGATCCGTTCATCGTGACGGTCAATCATTCCGGTGAGGGCTTCCGGGGGCAGAAAGCGGACGAACCACTCGGAACAGTTACAGCGAAAAACGGCTATGGCGTTGTCGCGCCGACACTGATACAGTATCACAGCGAGACCACAAGCGATGAAGTACGCGGACAGGAGCTGAGCGAACCGTTAATGACAGTAGATACCTCGCCCAGATACGCGCTTTCAGTCGCTCACATCATGAAGAACTACGGCGGGAATTATCAGGGAGCCGGGAGCGGCGCGGGCAAGCCCCTTGACACAGTTACCGCGCACGACCACAACAGCCTTATAACGGCGCATATTCTGACCTTGCGGAACAACATGGATGGTCAGCCGGCAGACGAACCGCTGGCAACGATAACGGCGGGAGGGTCGCACCACGCAGAAGTACAGGCGTTCCTCGTGAAGTATTTCTCCAACGGAACGCCAAAGCCGGTAGACAGCCCGCTGGACACCGTCACCACAAAAGACCGCTTTGCCCTGGTGACGATACACGGCGAAGAATACATCATCACGGACATAAAAATGCGCATGCTCCAGCCGCGTGAGCTGTTCAATGCGCAGGGCTTCCCGGAAAATTACATAATTGACCATGACGACAGCGGCAGACCATATCCGAAATCAAAGCAGACAGCCCGGTGCGGAAACGCGGTCACACCGCCAGTCCCCGCGGCGCTGGTACGGGCTAACTTGCCGGAGATGTGTGGAGGTATTAAATGAAAGAAGAATATAAAAGCCGGGTATCCTATGAAAATTTTATCGCCAGCAAAGCGATAACAGCAACATCTTCCGGAATAACCGTCCCCGAGGAAGAACTCAACCCCATGCTATTCGACTTTCAGCGCGACATTGTAAAGTGGGCGCTGGCGAAGGGCCGTGCGGCGATATTCGCGGACTGCGGCGACGGAAAGACCGCAATGCAGCTCGAATGGGCTGAACAGATACGCCACAGGACAGGCGGTAAAGTCCTGATAGTGGCGCCGCTGGCGGTATCTGCGCAGACCCAGCGCGAGGGCGAAAAGTTCGGGATCAGGGTGAACATCTGCGCTTCGCAGACTGACGTGACCGCCGATTCTGTGAACATTACAAATTACGAAAAGCTGAACAAGTTCGTGTCTTCTGAGTTTACAGCGATAGTTCTGGACGAAAGCAGCATTATCAAGAGCTTTTCCGGAAAGATACGCAACCAGATAATCGGAATGTTCAGCAAAACGCCCTACAAGCTCGCCTGCACTGCTACTCCCGCGCCGAACGACTACATGGAACTCGGCAACCACTCTGAATTTCTCGGAGTGATGACCCGCGCGGAAATGCTCGCGATGTATTTCGTTCACGACGGCGGTGAGACCTCGAAATGGCGGCTCAAAGGGCATGCCGCAGACCTTTTCTGGCGCTGGCTGTCAAGCTGGTGCGTAGTCATGGACGACCCGAAGAAGCTCGGCTATACGTGCGAGGGCTACGACCTGCCGAAGCTCAGCGTGCACGAGATAGTCGTTGACGGCGAGCAGACTGAAAACGTCGCCCTGTCGCTTACGGAGCGCCGCGAAGCCCGCAGGGATTCTCTCACGGAACGCTGCAAGGCCGCCGCTGACCTGGTTAATTCTTCTGATGACAACTGGCTGTGCTGGTGCGACCTCAACGCTGAAGCGGACGAGCTTCACCGACTGATACCCGGCAGCGTGAATGTACAGGGCTCAGACACTCCGGAATTCAAGACGAGTTCCATGCTGGACTTCGCCGCCGGAAAGCTGAAATGCCTTGTCACAAAACCGAAAATCGCAGGCTACGGCATGAACTGGCAGAACTGCCACAAGGTCGTTTTCGTGGGGCTTTCGGACAGCTTCGAAGCTTACTATCAGGCTGTGCGCCGCTGCTGGAGATTCGGGCAGAAGTCCGATGTTGACGTGTATATCATCATTTCAGCGCAGGAGGGCGCAGTCAAAGAAAATATCGAGCGCAAGCAGCGCGACAACGAGCAGATGAAAGAACATCTTATCGAACTCACAAAGGATATTACCCGCCGCGAACTTACAGCAACGGTGAGAATATCCACTGAATATGAGCCGCACAAGGCAATGCGGCTTCCTGAATGGGAGGAAATGAAACACTATGCCTGATGTAATAAACCAGACAATCGGCGAGAAATACGCGCTGTATCACGGAGATAGCTGCGAGATAATCAAGGGACTGCCGGACGATTCCGTGCATTACACGATATTTTCGCCGCCGTTCGCAAGCCTTTACACCTACTCCAACAGCGACCGGGATATGGGCAACTGCAAGAACGACGAGGAATTCTACGAGCATTTCAAGTATCTTGCGGCGGAGCTCTACCGCGTGACTATGCCGGGGCGGCTGCTGTCGTTCCACTGCATGGATCTCCCGAAGATGAAGGAGCGCGACGGCGTTATCGGGCTGAAAGATTTTCCAGCGATACTCCGTCAGGTGTTCGAGGACTGCGGGTTCATCTATCACAGCCGCGTGACGATATGGAAGAACCCGGTCACGGAAATGCAGCGCACAAAGGCGCTCGGACTGCTCCACAAGCAGATAAAGAAAGACAGCGCCATGAACCGCCAGGGAATACCCGACTACATACTCACAATGAGGAAGCCTGGCGATAATCCGGAGCGCGTGACCCACACAGATGAGAGCTTCCCCTGTGATGTCTGGCAGCAGTACGCAAGCCCGGTGTGGATGGATATCCGGCAGTCCGATACGCTCCAGAAGAATTCAGCCCGGGAAGAAAAGGACGAACGGCATATATGCCCCTTGCAGCTTGAGGTTATCCGCCGCTGTATTGAGCTCTGGACTAACCCCGGGGATATCGTGCTTGAACCTTTCGGCGGTATCGGCAGCGTGCCGTATGTGGCGAGGACACTCGGCAGACGTGCGATAGCCTGCGAGCTGAAAGAAAGCTATTACCGCCAGATGGTGGCGAACGTTGAGAATGCGGAAGAAACAATGTGCAAGAACGTAGGCGGGCAGCTTACATTCGGAGATTTGAAAGGATAAATCATGACCCATTTCACAGACGCAGGCGAGAAATCGCCGGAGGAGCGCGAAAAGATACTCCAGGGCATTTTATCGACCATAAAGGAGAAGTAACATGCTAAGAATTGAAGATCATTGCGTAGGCTGCCCTGATGGGGCACCGTGTATGGGCAGTTCCTGCCCGAACAGAAATGTGCCGGTGTGGTACTGCGACGAGTGCGAGCGAGAATACGACCGGGACGAGCTGAGATTCCTTGACGGGAAGCAGCTTTGCTATGACTGCTTCTGCGAGGAAGCGTGGCTCAGCGCCGACGAACCAGAGGAGGAACAGTAATGCCTAGAAAGCTAGTAAAAACCACAGACATCACCCGCGAGGAATGGCTGGAATACCGCAGGACAGGGCTCGGAGGCTCTGACGCGGCGGTCGTAATGGGGCTGACCCCGTACCGCTCGAAGATCGAGCTCTGGGCGGACAAGACCGGGCGCATGCCGGAAACCGAGGACAACGAGGCAATGCGCACCGGGCGCGATCTGGAGCAGTACGTTGCAGAACGGTTCTGCGAGGCTGCCGGAAAGAAGGTCCGCCGCCGCAACTACATATTCCAGCACGATGAATACGACTTCATAACCGCGAACGTCGACCGTGAGATCATTGGCGAGAATGCCGGACTGGAGTGCAAGACAACATCAGCGTTCGCCAAAGCTGATTTCGACAGCGGCGAGATCCCGCTGTACTATTACTGCCAGTGCTGCCATTACATGAACGTCATGGGGTACGACCGCATGTATCTTGCGGTACTCATCGGCGGGCAAAGGTTCCGTTGGTTCACCATCGAGCGGAACGATAGCGAGTGCGCGGCGCTGCTGAGATCCGAAATAGCATTCTGGAACGACTGTATAAAACCGGATATCCGCCCTGAACCGGACGGCTCCGAAAGCGCCGAACGCACTCTGAAAGCTCTGTACCCTGACTGGCAGGACAACGCTATCGCTATGTTTGAGCAGAACGACGAAGCTGCCGAGCTTGCAGCCGTGATGGCTCAGAAAAAGGAACTCGAAACCCGGGAAAAGGCTCTCAAACAGAAGCTCCAGACAGCTCTCGATGGCAATACAGATGGCCTGACAGTTGACTGGCACATCTCATACAAGCCGCAGAGCCGATCTACTGTAGACAGCAAGCGCCTCAAGGCAGAGCGCCCGGACATCTACTCAGAATACCTTAAGGAAACCAAAGCGATGATATTCAAGATATCGGAAAGGAAAGAATCATGACCACTACGACCAACACAAACGGCGTTATCGCCGCCGCGGCTCAGACAAAGCCGCAGGAAGCCCCAGCAAAGGCTACTCCGGCACAGATGCTCAACAGCCTGCTGAACAACGGAGCGATTCAGCAGACCCTTAAGAGCACGCTCGACAAGAACGCCGGAGCTTTCGCGGCGTCCGTAATGAATCTGTTTAACAACGATACGCTGCTCCAGCAGTGCGAGCCCAGAGCGGTACTCGCGGAGGCGCTGAAAGCAGCGGCGCTCAAGCTCCCTGTTGAGAAACAGCTCGGATTCGCTTACATCATTCCGTACAAGGACCACGGCGTTCCGAAACCGCAGTTCCAGCTTGGATACAAGGGATACATACAGCTTGCGATGAGGACCGGCGAGTATCGTTACATCAACGCCGGAAAGGTATACGAAGGCGAGCTGAAAAGCGAGGACAAGTTGACCGGCGCGGTGGATATATCCGGCGAGCGTGTGTCCGATAAGATCATAGGCTACTTCGCGTATATCGAAACGCTGAACGGATTCAGCAAGACCTACTACTGGAGCCGCGAAAAGCTGACCGAGCATGTAAAGAAGTACAGCAAGGCTTTCCAGAAAGGGAGCGCGATATGGCGCGACAACTTCGACGAAATGGCTATAAAGACAGTGCTGCGGAATCTGCTCTCGCACTACGGGATCATGTCCATCGAGATGAGCAATGCGCTGTCCGATGAGGCAGCGCCCGGAAAGATCCCCAGTGAGCCTGCGGATGGTCCTGAGATAATCGTAGACAGCGATTCGCCGGACGAGTTGGAGGAAAGCCCCGCAGATTTGCAGTAATTTGCAGTCCCGCGCGGCGGAAAATATAAGCGAAAGGAGTGCATGAAAATGTACAACAAAGTGATAATGATGGGGCGAATCTGCTCTGATCCGGAGCTGAAAACGACTCCGAGCAGCGTGAATGTCTGCTCGTTCCGGATAGCCGTTGACAGACGGTTCCAGCAGAAGGGCGAGGAACGCAAGACGGATTTTTTCAACGTGGTGGCATGGCGCTCCACCGGGGGAGCTTGTCAATAAGTACTTCGGGAAGGGTCGGATGATCCTTGTCGAGGGCGAACTGCAGACCCGGCAGTATACGGATAAGTCCGGGAACCAGTCAACATGGTACGAGATAAACGCCGAGCGCGTAAGCTTTACGGGCGAGAAGTCCGGGAATGCTCCTGCCGCCGATACGGTTCCGGCTGCTGCTCAGGCAGCGCAGAATGCTTCTCCGGAAGCTCCGGCGGCTGATTTCTCGGGCGTAGGCAGCGACCAGTATCCATTCTGATAGATAGGAGGGCATGCATGACAGAGGGTATACCGTACTTCTCTCTGGATTGCCGGTTTGATGATAAGCTTGAGGAAATAGAAGATATGTTCGGTATGAAAGGGCTTGGTATCATAATCAAGCTCTTTCAAAAGATTTATGGTATACACGGATACTATTGCGAGTGGAACGACAGGGTGGCGTCAAGGTTTGCAAACCGTGAGGCGTTTGTGGGTGTTGATGTTGTTCGTGAGGTTGTTGCCGCTGCGCTCAGAGAATCCAAAAATCATGAATCGCTGTTCGACAAGGAAATGTATACCAAATACGGAATACTGACTTCTCGCGGAATCCAGAAGAGATATCTGAAAGCGGCAAAGTCGTTGAAACGTAAGGATATTTTTCCTGTCTTAGAGTATGTAATTATTCCTCTCGATGATTCAGATATAGGCAATTCTGGAAAAAACGCTGATATTTCCGGAAAAAGCAACGAAAACTCCGGAAAAAACGGCGATATTTCTTCCCTAAATGAAAAGAAAAGAAATGAAATGAAATTAAAAGAAAGGGAAAGCAGGACGGCTGCGCCGCCTGCCCCTTCCCCCACCCGCGAACAGCTTGTGCGCAAATACGGGGAGAAGGCTGTTGCCTTGTATGAGCAGAAATATCAGAACTGGCAGCAGCGCAAGGGAATATCCGGCGGTATCTCCTACGCGAGAATAGCCGAATGGCTCATCGCGGACGGAGTGCCGGAGCAGAACAGCAGCATAGATCAGGAAGATATCTTGCGTGAATTGCAGGAGCAGTATTCGGAGGAGGGATAGAATGCAGATAGAATTCACGGTCCCAGGAGAACCGTTCGGAAAGCAGAGGCCGAGACACAGCCGTGTCTCCGGCACTACATATACTCCGAAGGAAACTAAGCTTCACGAACAGCTTATTCAGTGGGCGTACCGCAAAGCGGGAGGACATAAGTTCCCGGAGGATTCGGAAATCAGAATCACGATAATCGCAGTGATGGGTATTCCGAAAAGCACTCCGAAGTATCGCCGGGCTGATATGCTCAGCGGGAAGATTCGTCCGACCAAGAAACCAGATTGGGACAACATCGGCAAGCTCGTCTGCGACGCGCTGAACGGCGTGGCTTACGATGATGATAAGTGCGTGTGCGAGGCGGTCGTACGGAAATTTTACGGCTGCGAACCCCGCATACTTGTGAGATTGGAGGATATCAATGGTAAATAATGACAACCTAAGGATATACATGAACATGTTCGCAAAAGAAGTCCACGAGAACGCAGTAAACCACGGTTGGTATGACGAGGAGCGTAGCTTTGCCGAACTGATAGCGCTCTGCCACCAGGAGCTTTCCGAAGCGCTGGAGGAATACCGCAAGGGACATCAGCCGGACGAGACCTATTACAGCGATGGCGGCAAGCCGGAGGGTATTCCCTCCGAACTGGCTGACGTGATTATCCGCATACTGGATATGTGCGGAAAGTACGGCATTGATATCGGTGCTATGATTTCCGAGAAACATGAGTTCAACAAGACCAGACCATATAAGCATGGAGGCAAGGTGATATGATACGCGATATACTTTTTCGAGGGAAGTGGGTGGATGACGGCGAGTGGGTCGAGGGATTCCCGTATATCACACACGGCGGTGAACATCAGATAAGATATTACGATTCTGAAAGCAACATTGAGAATTGTTCTCATACAGTAATTCCGGATACTCTCGGTCGGTTCTCCGGACTTACCGACCGCAACGGCGTGAAGATTTTCGAGGGGGATATCATAGAATTTGACCACCCTTATAATGGCAAATCAATACATGCTGTTGTTCAAGATGGCTGTGGGTGGAATTTGTCCAACTTCTATGCTTCTTGCTTCGATTACCCAGGGTGTGCATTCTCGGAGGGCACGAAATATATGACAGTCATCGGAAACGTCCACGACAACCCGGAACTGCTGGAGGTGAGCGGTGATGAAGCGTGACCTTGATGAACTCGACGCGGGACAGCTCGACCTCATGTGGAGCTGCCTGAAACTCCGTAAGGAAATAGCATACAAGTCAGATGTCAGAGCACTGATACGAAACCTTGACGCTATCAGACAGGCGATAGTGCAGATGACCGGAGGGGAACAGGCGCAGTCAAGCTCATCATCGGTACGCTTTTCAGAAATCGGCACATATGTCAATTCGGCTATTGTCGCAGCACTCTGGCTTAGAGTTACTGGGGTGCTTGACAAGCTGATGGATATTCTTCCGGAGGTGAGCGGTGATGAGCCGTAAAGAAGAGTATCGGTGGTACAAGAGTATCGGGATCTGCCCCGTATGCCACAAAACGGCAATGCAAAAAGGGTATCAGACCTGCCTGGAATGCAGAATGAAGATGAGGGAATATGTGGCTGATAGAAAGAGCAGGATGAACGCTGAACAGCTCGGCGACATCAGTCGGCGAACTATCGAAGCAAACAAGCGAATGTATGTGCGCCGTAAAGAAGCGAACCTCTGCACGCACTGCGGAAAAAGACCGGCTGACGATGGCAAAACCACCTGCAGGTACTGCCGGGAAAAGTACAATCGAAAGAGACGTGAACAAAACGCAATGCGAGGCGGGAGTCATTATGATAAGTCCATAGTTCGCAAGGGAACCAGATTGTTTTGCGTGATTCCGGCGGAGCCGGGCGAGCACGGAGCTTACGTCTGCGAAGATATATGCCTGAAGCGTAGCGATGGCATGGTATATATCAAGGACGGAGAGTTCCCTGTTGGCTACATCGGGAAATCATGGTTCTTAAATCGCGCGGAAGCCGAGAAAGCAATGGAGGCGAGCAAAAGTGATTAGTGCATTCATAGGCGCATACATCGAAGCCGCTGAGACTATGCGCCGGATTGAGCGCAGCGAGAAGTGTGCACGCTCTGAAAGTGATTTCAAGAGGTTTGTGGCTAAGAAGAGCCGGAGCAGGAAGCAGAAGCACAAGGGAAACAAAAAGAGGTGAACCGCGATGAATAAAAAAGCAGTGCTGCTTAGCGTGCAGCCGAAATGGTGTGCTCTTATCGCGAACGGTAAGAAAACGGTCGAGGTGCGCAAGACCATTCCGAAGATTGAAACTCCTTTTAAGTGTTACATATATCAGTCTAAGAGCAAAGACCGATTGATATATGTAATGAAAGACGGCGATAATGATTACGGCACAATCTATCACGGAAAGCCGGTATTCATTAAAACATTATCGCCGTATTCAAACGGCAACGAACAGAAAGTCATCGGCGAATTTATCTGCGACGAAATCTGCACGTATTATCCCCTAAGTAGTATCGACCCTATCAACAAGCCGTATGGGGATTATATATTGGCAAGCAGTTGCTTATCCGCTGAAGAGCTTAACGACTATGCCTTTCGCAGGTGGGGATATGGGAAATTATATGGCTGGCACATTTCGGAACTGAAAATCTACAACAAGCCGAAAGCGCTTAGCGAGTTTGGCACCCTTTGTGACGAAGATTGCCCCAATTGCGAGTTCTGGAAGTGTGACATGGTTAATCAGCATGAGCGTGATATGGATTGCACAAACAGCAGCTATCCTTTTAGACCGCTGAAACGACCGCCGCAGTCGTGGTGCTATGTGGAGGTGAGCGGGAATGACTAATCGTGAGCATCTCGCAGCTGCACTCGGATTTTCTGAGTACGAGGACAAAGATGTAGCGGATATCATTTCGGACAGTCTTATGGAGATTACGGACGAAGATGATTGTTCGGTGGCAGTGATATGCGGCAGGGATAAGGAGCTGCTGACGGAATGGCTCGGAAAGGAGTGCGGGGAATGACTAACGAAAAATTGAAAGAAATTAAAGAGCGCCTGCTCGCAGAGAACGACAAACGGCGCCGTTTGGAACAGGAACAAGCCAATGCTTGTGCGAATTATTATGAGCGAGGCGTAAATGACGCGCTTGCAGCGGTATCGTTTGTGCGTCCCGAACAGCAGGCTCAACCAGCTTCAGAAGCGCGCACGAACCTTGACCGCATACGCGCCATGAGTGCGGAGGAGATTGCGGAATGGGTGGATTTGAATTTAGAATGCTGTTCTTGTCCGATAAGCAGCCAGGTGTATAGCTGTGAAACAACGAATTGCGTGGCAACGTTTATAAAATGGCTCAACAGCCCTGTAAAGGAGGACACGGAATGAGTGAATACATAGACCGCGAAAGCATAAGAAGGGTGTTAATGGACGTATGCTCCGACGAAAATTGCCCGATGTTTATCGCCGCGACAATCGACCAGGTTATTGACTATGAGCCTGCCGCCGATGTCGCGCCGGTGGTGCATGGACGTTGGATCAGGTTTAAGGAACCCGATTCTGAAACTGGCTATATACACATGAGGTGTTCGGTGTGCACAGCTTACTGGTCTGACCCGTCACACGCAGACCATTTCCGCTACTGTCCCAGCTGCGGCGCTAAGATGGACGAAAACGAGGTTGAAAACCTTAAACGCTGCTCGTGCGGGGACAGGTATTACTGCCCAGAGGTCGAAAAAGGCGAAAATGGCAAATGGTTTATACGCTGCCATATGTGCCACAGAATTGTATGGGGTGATACCATAGAAGAAGCCGCAGACAAATGGAACAGGAGGGCTGATACCGATGACCCGTGAAGAATTAGAACAGATATACTACCTCCACCGGGAGCTGCGTATGTGGGAGCAGGAGCTCGAACGGCTCCGCTGCCGTTCGCTGGTGAGGTCGCCGCAGCCGAACGCCGGGAGCAGTTCCGGAACGTCCGACAAGGTCGGGGAGCTTGCCGAAAGGCGCGTTGACCTTGAGCGCCGCATAGAACTCAAGCGCGAGGAGATTCAGCAGCGCCGCGATGAAGCAGTAGCGTTCATCTACGATATTCCCGACAGCCTGACCCGGCAGATAGTCTACTACCGCTGCGTGAGCCTGTTCGGCTGGACGCGCGTCGCCTATGAGGTCGGGGGGGATAATTCACCGGACGGGGTGCGCATGATTTACAACCGGTTCATGAATAAGCTGTAAGTTGTTCGTTTTGTTCGGTTCACCTGTGCTATACTAGTATCATGAAATACTGAAAAGCGCCCGAAGCAATCGCCCGGGCGCTGTTTCTATGCAAGCAGGTGGTGATGTTTGAATGATAAGAATTTAGTACCGTTTCGAAGCGAGAGCGAAGCAAGAGAAAACGGCAGAAAGGGCGGCAGGAAATCCGGCGAGACCCGCCGCCGCAAAAAGGCGCTGAAATCCCTGATGAACGACCTGCTCTCAAGCGACATCGTGAACGACGACATATACAACATGACCGTCGACATGGGCTTCGGAGCTGACCCGACCTACGGCGCGGCGGTAGTCGCGGCGATGGTACGGCAGGCGGCGCTCGGGGACACCAAGGCGTTCAATGCGATAGTCGACCTTATCGGCGAGGGCAGCTCCGGGGAGCGCGTGAAGCTCCAGAAGAAGCAGGTAGCATTGCAGGAGAAGAAGCTCTCCGGCGAGGAAGAGCAGCCTCCGGACGACGGCTTTCTGTCGGCGCTGGACGGCTCTGCTGCGGAGGACTGGAACGATGAAGATTAAAGCGGTGTTCAAGTTCAAGCCGTTCTCGAAGAAGCAGCGGAAAGTCCTGAACTGGTGGTGCCGCTCGTCCCCGGTGCGGGACTTCAACGGCATTATCGCCGACGGCGCTATCCGTTCGGGGAAGTCCGTCGCGATGTCGCTCGGTTTCGTTATCTGGGCTATGTCGGAGTTCGAATCCTGCAACTTCGCGATGTGCGGCAAGACTATCGGCTCGTTCCGGCGCAACGTCCTGTTCTGGCTGAAACTCATGCTCCGTTCGCGCGGGTATTCGGTGTCGGAACAGCGCACCGAGAATCTTGTGGTCGTTCGCAGAGGAAATATAGAAAATTATTTTTATGTGTTCGGCGGCAAGGACGAGCGTTCCCAGGACTTGATACAGGGCATAACGCTTGCGGGGGTGTTCTTCGACGAGGTCGCGCTCATGCCGGAGAGCTTCGTCAACCAGGCGACCGGACGATGCTCCGTGGACGGGTCGAAATTCTGGTTCAACTGCAATCCCGGCAGTCCCGCGCACTGGTTCAAGACTGGCTGGATAGACAAGCGCGCGGACAAACGTCTGCTGTATCTGCATTTCACGATGGACGACAACCTGTCGCTGTCGGAGGCAGTCAAGGAGCGTTACCGGAGCACATACACCGGCGTGTTCTTCAAGCGATACATACTCGGGGAGTGGAAGTCCGCTGACGGCGTAATCTACCGCCAGTTCGCCGACGACCCGGAGCGGTTCATTCTCGACGAGGTCCCGGCGGATATCATCATCGGAACGATGGGGCTTGACTTCGGCGGAAACGGCTCGGCGCACGCGGGGTGTCTTGTGGGAATAACCCGCGGGTACCGCAGTATCGTGATTCTGGACGAGTACTACCGCAAGGAAGTAATCGACCCGGGAACGCTCACGGACGACGTCTGCGGTTTCGTTCAGCGCTCGCAGGCGCAGTGCAGGGCGACTTCCATCTGGTGCGACAGCGCGGAAACGGTACTCATCAAGGGCATACGCACCGAGGTGTTTGCGCGGCATATTCCGGTGGAAGTCCGCAACGCGCGCAAGGGCGAGATAATCGACCGCATACGGCTCTGTGACATGCTCATGAGCCAGGGCAGGTTCTTTATCATGCGGCGGTGCAGGCACACCATAGCGGCGCTCTCAGAGGCTGTCTGGGACAGCAAATCGCCGACCAGGGACAGGCGCCTTGACGACGGCTCGACTAACATTGACAGTCTTGACGCGCTGGAATACGCCCTCGAACCGCACGCGAACCGGCTCATAGAATTTGGAGGAATACATGAACGCAAATGAAATAGCCGCCGCATTCGGGCAGGAGTTCAGCGGCTCGGAATATTACAGCGCCTGCATAGACAAGTGGCGGCGCATATACCGCGACGACCCGGATTGGCGGCAGACCGCAAAGGGCGGGCTTTTCTCGCGGGGAAAGCGACAGCTCCTGCGGCTGAATATGGCTAAGGTGCTGTGCGATAACCTCGCGGCGCTGACCTTTTCGGAGCAGTGCGAGATAACGCTCGACCGCCCGGAATATCAGGAATACATAAACAGCGCGCTGAACGCGAACGGCTTCTGGAAACAGCTCCCGGAGCTGCTCAGCAAGTCCTACGCTATGGGCGGCGGGGTGCTGAAATGCTACCTCTCCGGCGGGAAACCGAGGATCGACTACATCACCGCCGACCGCTTCGTCCCGGTGAGCTGGGACGGCTCCGGAGTGCAGTCCGGCATACTTTCGGGGACTTACACGCGGGGCGAGGACTACTTCCATCTTCTTGAATTCATGCAGCCGGGCAGGTCGGAATTCAAGCTGTTCAAGGCGGCTTCTGATTCGGAACTCGGGCGGGAATGCCCGCTTGCGGAGATGTTCCCGGACTTGCAGAATCCGGTCGTGTACGAGGGCGGCAAGCCGGTGTTTGCGTACTTCCGACCGTTCGTCAGCAACAATTCTGACTACGACGTGCCGCTCGGAATGTCCGTTTACGCGAACTGCACGGATACGCTCCGGGCGCTTGATACGGTGTTCGACAGCTTTCAGCGCGAGTTCATTCTCGGCAAGAAGCGCATAATCGTGCCGAGTTCCTGTGTGCAGACCATAATCGACCCGGACACCGCCGAAGCAGTCCGGTACTTCGACGCGGACGACGAGGCTTTCATAGCGCTAAGACATGAGGACGGCGAGAATCTCAGGATAACCGACAACACCACGGAACTCCGCATAGAACAGCACGTCAGCGCCATCAACGCGTATCTGAATATCCTGTGTATGCAGACCGGGCTGTCGGCGGGAACGTTCTCGTTCGACGTCCAGCAGGGCATGAAAACGGCGACGGAGATAATCTCCCAGGAAAGCAAGACCGCGCGCACAGTAAAGAACAACAAGAATCTGCTCTCCGAGGCTATAGAAACGGTCGTTCACGCGTTGATACAGCTCGGGGTGATGTCCGGGGAGATTTCCGCACGGGAATACAGCGTAACAGTCGGCTGGAACGATAATATCATCATCGACGATAACACGCTGATAGACAATAATATCAAGCTGGTTTCGGCGGGGCTGAAATCCAAGGTCAAGGCGATAATGGAAGTCCAGAAATGCGACGAAGCCACCGCCCGGGAGGAACTGGAACGCATGTCGCAGGAATCCGGCGGCGGGGATATCGCGGATTTCTTCGGTGACGAATCATGACCGCCCTTGAATCGCTGAACCTCGCCGCTCCCATCGCCGACGCATACATGAGCGTTGAGGAGCGCCTGCTCGTCCGGATAGCGCGGCAGCTTTCGCTGAACGACGACCACCAGCTCAACGAAGTCAGTCGCTGGCAGATAAAGCAGCTTGCGAAGCACGGGCTACTCCGGCAGGACGCGCATAAAATCATCGCGGCGGGCACCAAGGGAATCCCCGGGGACGTCGCGGAGACCGTCCGGCAGGCGATAGACGATACGCTCGCCGAGGACGGTATTCAGAGCATGTGGCATAACCAGCGGTTCGCCGAGAGCGCCGCGAACTCCGTCAAGCACTATCGTAATCAGGCTAAGGACGTGTACAATCAGGTCAACACCGTGATGAAATACAAAGCTGAAAGCACGTTCGTCCGCGCCGTGAATTCCGTTGCGGAGAAATGGACCCGCGATATGCGCAGAGAGCAGTCCGAGATAGCGAACAAGCAGGACGTGCTGAATATCCTGAACAGCAACACGGCTTCGGTCGTATCCGGTGCGGAGAGCCGCACAAAGGCAGTCCGCACGACGATACACGAGATGGCGCAGAAAGGCATTCCGGCGTTCGTAGACAAGTCGGGGCGGGAGTGGTCGCCGGAAGCTTACGTCAACATGGATATCCGCGCGACGGTGAAGAATACCGCTCTGGAAGCGCAGTTCTCGACTATGGACAGCCTCGGGCAGGACGTGTTCGAGGTGAGTTCACACCCCGGGAGCCGACCGAAGTGCCGCCCCTGGCAGGGCAAGCTGATTTCTCGCTCCGGCAGGACTACCGAGATAACCGACATCAACGGCAGAAAGCACAAGGTCATTCCGCTGTCACAGACGAGCTTCGGCGAGCCGGACGGGCTGTTCGGGATAAACTGCGGACATCGTCCGCGCGGCGTTTCCGATGGGCTGTTCCGGAAGTCCTCTGTTGAATATGATGATACCGAGGATAAGGAACTTTACAACAAGGTCTGCAAGCAGCGGGAGCTTGAGCGCAAGGTGCGCAAATCCAAAACGGAAGCGGATATGCTCGAAGCCGCAGGCGATACCGAGGGCGCAAAGGAAGTCCGCAGGAAGATGGCGGAGCAGAACAAGGCATTGAAATCCTACTGCGACAGCAACGGGCTGAAATATCGGTCGGACAGGGTGAGGACTTATGGGAGCGTGAATAATGGTGGAAAGCTCAGGGAAAGCGGAAGCAAGAAACCTATCACAGCCATTACCGATGAAACGGTCGCTAAAGTTCCAAAGGTTACTCCAAAAACATATTCTGATGATATCTGTGAGAAAATACACCAAGAACATCAAAAGCTGCTGAAAACATCTATGATGGAAAACGGCAGTAAGGAAGTAGCTTTTATCCTCAATAGTGATATGACCGGAAAGCGCGTTCTTCATGGCACTGATGATAAAATAGAATTCGGCGCTTTTTACGGCAAGGATTTGTTCCTTATGCATAATCACCCTCGGAACAATAGCTTTTCTATCGACGATGTGGTTGAGTTCTTTGGAGAAAATAGTCTTAAATCCATGTCAGTTGTTAAGAATAACGGCAAGATTGAGGTATTGACAAAGCTCACGGAATATGATAGAATAGACTTGATAAGAGAGCTTGACAGAATGGTGCGAAAGCAGATTAAAACTGGGTCTGACGCTGAATATCGTGCTGTTGTCAATAAATTTCTTAACAAGTATATTGACATGGGGGTAATTGAATGGCTGAAATAAAAAAGCATTCTCTCGACGGTTCGAACGAAGAAGCGGTCGAAAAAATGAGGCAACTTCTGAAAGACCTTGAACGCGAAGCGGACGAGAAATCAAACAATAGTAAGAAATAAGCACCTTGTACAAAAGCAAGGTGCTTTTTCATTCCAATAGCCAAGCGCTCCGACGGGGCGCTATTTTTATGTTCCCGATATTAATGTCGGGAACATCACGGGAACGCAGCGCGGCAAGATGACGTGCATACAGTTACGGGCAGATAGGTCATTTATGCCCGGAATAATGACCAGCGGGGGCAGAACCCGCCGTTCCCACCATAATCGCACGTTGAGAGATCAGCGTGCTTTTTTATTGTCCGAAACACGCTGACGACATTAAAAGCCCGCGCGGAATACAGTCATACGGACTTAAAACGGAGGTAACAACAATGGCAGACGAACAGACAACCCAGGCAACACAGGAGCAGGGCGGCGCTCAGACCGCCGGAGGTGATCCTACCACATCTACGCAAAGTTTTGCGCAAAACATTCTCGGCGATGTAAACCCGGACGGTATTGTGCGCAAAACTGGCGCGCAGGGGGCGGCAAAAACATTCACGCAGGACGAGGTCAACGACCTCATAAAATCGCGCCTTGAGCGCGAACGCAAGGGACTTCCCAGCAAGGAGGATCTCGCGGCGTTCCACAAGTGGCAGGACGACCAGAAATCCGCAGAGCAGAAGTCCGCGGAAGCTATCAAGGTGCAGTCAGACCGCGCGGAAGCCGCCGAGAAGAAAGCCGCCGCTCTGGAAGCGAAGCTGCTCGCCACGTCAAAGGGCGTAAAGCCCGACGCGGCGGACGACGTAGTAGCGCTGGCTTCGCTTAAGGTCAGCGACGATATGCCGCTTGAAAAGGCAATCGACGAGGTGCTGAAGAAATATCCGCAGTTCGCGGGAGGTTCAGCGCCGACAACAACAGGGGTTCCCGGCGGGAACGGAAGCGCCGCGATTTCCGGCGTTGAAGCCGCGTTCCGCGCGAAGAACCCAGGAATCAAAATCTGAAAGGAGATTTAATCTATGGCACATGAAGCTCAGGAGCGCTATTCTTCGCTTGTCCTTGCGAAAATGCGCTCGGAAAACATTCTTAAGGACGGTATCATCTTCAACAACGACTACGAGGGCGACCCGGTCGCGGGCGCGGTCAAGGTTCCGGTGCGCGACGGCGAGGTCAAGGTCGGCGACTACGACCGCAGCGCCGGCGGCGATCTTTCCGAAAGCTCCACCGAGTACCGCTCTATCCTCATCAACCGCGAGAAGTACGTCAACGAGCTTGTGGACGGCTACGACGCGGCTTCCGTTCCCGACAACCTTGTCGCGGACAGACTTGACAGCGCGGGTTACTCCATGGCGACCGCCCTCGACCGGGACGGCGCTTCCACGCTCATCTCGCAGGGCACCCGCGTCAATACGTCCTCCATTTCCGCAAGCACCGTATACAGCGATGTTGTGGATATCCGTACGCTGATGAGCAAGGCGAACGTCCCGAACGACGGCAGGCGCTACCTGCTTGTTACCCCGGACATCTACGCGGCTATGCTGAAAAGCCCGCTGTTCGTGCAGGCTTCCGCGCTCGGCGACGAGGTGAAGCAGTCCGGCGCGGTCGGCAAGATCGCGGGATTCACCGTGTACGAGTGGAACGACGACACCGCTAACCTTGCGATGATCGCAGGTCACCCGCGCTATGCTACGCGCATCAACGCATGGAAGGTGCCTATCGCCGTGAACGACCTCAAGGACAGCAAGCACATCGGCTCTTCTGCGGTACAGGGGCGTTCCGTTTACGGTCATGAGGTGCTCCGCAAGAGCGCTATTTACGCCGTATTTTCCGCGGGTTCGCTCACTCTTACGCAGGGCGCGTTTGCTTCCGATAAGTGCAAGGTCACCGTCGCTGAGAGCGCTGCGGACGCGTTCGTATACCGCGTGAATCCGGCAAAGCGCGCGGCGCTTGAGGAGGACTTCACTGCTATCGCTGCTACAAATGCGTTCACTTCCAACAGCACGCAGATCTCCTGCAAGAAGGGCGACATCATCGAGATAATCGACCTCGACAGCAACAAGAAGTGCGTTAAGGTCGGCTATGTTACAGTAGCATGACGGTCACGGCTGAATACTACTCCGCGAACTGGGGCGGCTGGACGGATTCGGACGAGCTGACAGCCGCTCTCAAACGCGCGGAGCTTATCGTAGACCGGGAGATATTCCCGTCGGGGTATACTGTAGCTACCACGCCGAAAGTCTGGCGTACAGCGGCGCAGAATGCGGTCTGCGCGCAGGCGGAGTTTATCCTCGAAAACGGCGGCGTTTCTGCGCTGTCGGAGACCACGGACGGCGGCTCAGTAACGCTCGGGAAGTTCAGCTATTCCGGCGGCGGGAGCCCCGCTGGCGGGAGTTCAGGCAATTCCGGCGGTTCGGCGGCGAATTCGCTGTGTGCCCAGGCTCTGGCGCTTCTGGAGCCGACCGGACTGCTCTACAGAGGGGTGAGGATATGAGACCTATCCCGCGTTCCCTGCTGATTCATTCGGCGGTGCTGTACGAGGAGAAAGAAAACGCGTGGCAGAAAAAGGAGCTCGTCGAGCTGGCGAAGCTCACGCATATCCGCGTAGAGCCTGCGAGTAAAATGATAATCACGTCCGACAACCGCTCCATTACGCTGTCTGCAACGCTTTTCTACGACTGCCGGAACAGCGCTCGGGGGGTGGAGTTCAAGCCGGGATATATCGTCGAATTTGGCGGCAAGCGTTACCGCGTTGAGACTGTCGAGGTTTTTTACGACCGTCAGAAACTCCACCATCTGGAGGTGGGACTGTGCCTGTGACGGTGAACATCAATTCCGCTCAGATAGCGGTCGATATCCGCGCGGCTTCCGAAAAGGCGCGCGGGATAACCTCTCAGCAGGCGCTCGCGGACTGCAACGAGTACGTTCCGGACGACCAGGACGCGCTCGTCAACAGCTCGAATATCCACAGCGATATACTGCACGGGAAGCTCGTCTGGTCTACTCCCTACGCTAGATATCTGTATCACGGCGTGCTGATGGTGGACCCGAAAACCGGTTCAGCATGGGCGCGGGAGGGTCAGACGAAGGTCAAGGTCTCGCCGGAGGTGCGGCTTAAATTCGATAAGCGCAAGAACCCGAAAGCCGGCTCCCACTGGTGCGAGCGCGCCCAGGCAGACCACGGCGAGGAATGGCGGCAAATCTACGAAACAGCATTGCGAAAGGAGCTGAACAAATGACGGCGCAGTTACAGGCAGTCGAAGCTTTCCGGGCTTTTGCGGAGAAAACAACAGGACAGCCGGCGTCCGTCGGGCTTCTTTCGGCCGGGGAAAGTATCGCAGTGCAGGTCGTGACAGGTTCCCGGGAGTTCACCTCCCTCGACCTCGCGAACCGCCGGGCGGTGATTTCACTCGATGTGCTGTCGAAATTCAAGAAACAGGAGCAGGCTTACGGCTTCCTCTGCGGGATAGCCAACGCCTGCGATACAGCCCGGCTAGGTGCGCCTGTCGTTAACGCGGAGGCACGCAGCGAGCCGTTATTCGTAGGCACGGACGGCGATTACTGGATATATTCGCTGTCCGTCAGCCTGCGGATCATTATTTAATTCGGAATTCTTAATTCGGAATTAAGGTGTCCCACTTCGTGGGACGTATTTAAATAACCGCCGCAGGCGGCACCGAAATTCCGAATTCCGCATTCATAATTCCGAATTTTTCGACTGAAAGGAGAATTACTATGTCCCAGACATTACCCAAGGTCGCGGGTGTTGAGCTTAACCACGAGGTCAAAGTGTTCATCAACACCACGCCCACAGGTGACAGTGCGACCTATAAGTCCATGTGCAATGCGTTCAAGAACTGCGCGAACGCGCTGAACGAGAACGTGTATTCCGCGTCCTACCTCAGCGACGGCGGTTACAGCTCCAGCACAGTTACCGGATTCCAGCCTACTATAACGCTTCAGGGCGACTTCATGGCAAGCGACCCGGTGTGCGCTTATCTCGACAAGATTCAGTGGAGCCCCGGCGCGGCGCGTGTTACCGATATCAAGATGAACCGCAACGGGCAGATAGTCACCTGTCCGGTAACGCTGACCCAGATAGCTATTGCGGGCGGCGAATCCACCGCGCCGAACGCCGTGACTGTAGTCATGGCGATGAATGGCAAGCCCACCGTCGAGGACGGAAATCTGGACGATACCGGAGAGAAAAAGACGGGGCTTTAATGCTGAAAGGAGCAGAAAATGTACCAGATAAAGAGATCGGAGAAGATACGCGACGCGCTGGAGCTGTGCGCGGAGGACGGAAATCCCGCCGTAACGCTGGAGTTCGTCGTTGACATCGACGCCATCGCGGGGGAACTCCGCAGGAACCTCACCGGCATCACGACCGCCGAGCAGGCGCTGAAAAAGGCGGCTTCCGATAAGGACTACGCCGAGGCTTACGAGCAGTACGGCAGGGCGGTGCGCGGGGTGTTCTCCATCTGCTTTGGCAGGGAGAACGCGGAAACCATCTGCGAGTTCTTCGAGGGTAATTACGTTGAGATGTCCGTCGCGATTGTGCCGTATATCTACGACGTTATCCTCCCCCGCGTGAACGAATGCATAGCCCGCCGCCGCGAGCAGCTCAAGGGCATTTACCGCAAGGGGAAGAAGCTCAGATGAAGCTGTACGAGCCGTTCCCCGACCGCATTACCGTTGACGGTCAGGAGTACCGGCTGACCCTGTGGTTCGACCGGGTGCTGAGGTTCTACGACGTTCTCGATGACCCCGACCTCATGCCGGAGGAAAAGACGGAGGCGGGCTTCTCATGGCTCGTGGACTGCCGGAAGGCTCCGCCGCCGGAGGTACAGAGCCGGGTACTCCAACAGCTTATGGACGAGGTGATAGCTCCACCGCAGCGGCGGCTGTCAACGCAGAAGCAGCCGCAGAAGTGCGTTGATTTCAGCTTCGACGCGGAGGAGATATACTCGTCGTTCCGGCAGGCTTACGGTATCGACCTGATACAGGAGTGCGGGCGGCTGCACTGGTGCGCGTTCCTCGCGATGTTCCACGGGCTTCCGGAGGACGCGCCGGTGAAGCAGATAATGCGGATACGCTCGGAGGATATCCCGGCTCCGAACAAGCATAACGCGGAGTATATCCGGCGGCTCACGGAGCTGAAAACGCTGTATGCGCTGCCGAATAAGGGCGCTTCGCAGGCGCAGGACGGCGGGGGCTGGGACGGGCTGTTCAATATGCTGCGGGCGCAGGCTGAATGATTCCTGTATTGACATTTCCGGAGGGACGTGCTATAATGTAGGAAATAAACGATTTGGAGGTAATTTCCTATGAAAATGTACAGATGTCCCGATTGTGGCAGAACGTCAACGTCAATGTACTGCGACGCCTGCGGCAAAACTATTCCCTCACAGTATGTGACATATGGTGCGGAAGCTGGCACGCCGTCCGGAATGGCAGAGGGTACTGACGCGACAAACATACTGCTTGAGAAGATAAGCCGCGCGGAGGAACGCAATAACGAACTGCTTTCCGCTGTTCAGAAGAACACAAAGGTGGTTGCGGTCATTTCCATCATTTCTATGGTGGCGGCGGTCGCAAGCACTCTGTTTACGGTGTTATCGTTGATTTCGTTTATGTAACGCCGGCAATCATCAAGTACATAGAAAAAGCACCTTGCACAAAAACAAGGTGTTTTTTTCTGTGCAAATATACAAATTGCATGAAACCTCTTGACTTATGTGTCCACTTATGTTATGATATATGTGGACACAGAAAAGAGGTGAAGCAAATGTCCCCAAGAACAGGTAGACCGACTGACGACCCCAAAACTTTAAGCACTAGAATACGACTTTCAGAAGAAGATATCAAGCGTTTAGAGTACTGTTCCGAAAAAACAGGCTTAACAAAAGCCGAAATAATTCGACAGGGTATAAAGGAAGTTTACGAAAAGCTAAAAAAATAAAGCGTTGCCCCCTCTACCAAAGAACGCAACGCTTTACATCACGACAGAAATGCTCCGTCAAATATATTGTACCATGATGGAGCGTTCCTGTCAAGTGTTTGAAAGGAATATGTTATGAAATCAAATCCCGAAAAGCTCGCATGGGAGCTTGAAAAAGCAAGAAACCTTATTAAAGTATTCGACGGTTTTATCTCCGAAGAATGCCCCGCCGCCGACACCGAGGACGAAGGCTTTGCCGCAATGGCGTTCGCAAGACGTGTAGAGATGTTCGAAAGCACGCTCCTGGCGGCTATGGACATGCTCGGTGCAGTTCAGGACACACTCGAAAAGGAGGCTCTCGCATGAACGAACTTATCAACATCAACTACGACACGGACAAGCCCACCGTCAGCGGACGGGAGCTTCACAAGGCGCTGGAGGTAAAAGACCATTACACCGATTGGTTTAAGAGAATGACCGAATACGGTTTTACCGAGGGCGAGGATTTTATAGGTTTTTCGGAAAAATCCGATAAACCTACCGGCGGCAGACCCAGCACCGACCACCAGCTCACAATCCCCATGGCAAAAGAAATCTGCATGCTTCAGCGCAACGACAAGGGCAAGCAGTTCCGGCAGTACTTCATCAGAGTTGAGGAAGCATGGAACAGTCCGGAGATGATAATGAAACGCGCCCTGGACTACGCCAACGAGAACGTCAAGCGGCTTCAGATACAGGTGTCAACGCTCCAGGTGGACAACGAGATAATGAAGCCTAAAGCGGATTACTTCGACGAGCTTGTTGACCGCAACACGCTGACGAGCTTCCGGGAAACCGCAAAGCAGCTCGATGTAAAGGAAAAGGTCTTTATCAATTTCCTGCTTGAGCATAAATACATATACCGCGACAAGAAAGGAAAGATAATGCCTTACGCCGAGAAGAACAACGGACTTTTCGAAATAAAGGAAACTTTCAATGAAAAGACCAACTGGAGCGGCACGCAGACCCTTGTAACGCCGAAAGGCAGAGAAACATTCCGGCTTTTGCTTCTCAAAGCAATAGCATAAATCCATAAACAGAATAAATCAGCACGTTGAGCAATCAGCGTGCTTTTTTCATGCCCGAAAGGAGGAAAAATGCCCGAAGGAGAAGTAGTATATCATATCCGGGGCGACAACAGCAAGCTCCCCGACGATCTCAAGAACGCGGAGAAGATAATCGGAGATTCCGCAGATAAGGTTGAAAAAGCGGCTCTGGGAGCTATCAAGGCAATAGGCGCGGCTGCTTCCGCAGCGGCTGCGGCGGGTACTGCGATAGGCACGGCGGCGGTAAAATCTGCTGACGACCTGGACAAGGCAGTCAAGCGTGTTACCAGCGCCACAGGCGAGGGCGCGGCTGCCGCTGAAAAGTACTCCGAGGTGATAAAGGGAGTTTACGGCGACAACTTCGGCGAGAATTTCGACGACATCGCCGCGACCATTTCCAAAATAACGCAGAATCTCGGCGAAATGGACGCGGAGCCGCTCGAAAAAATCACCGAAAGCGCCTACGCCTTGCAGGACGCGTTCGATATGGACGTCGCCGAGACCTCCCGCGCCGCAAAGGCGATGGTCGAGAATTTCGGCATTGCCGTCGAGGACGCGTTCGATTATATCGCCAAAGGCGCGCAGGACGGCCTCGACTACTCCGGAGAGCTGCTGGACAATATCAGCGAGTACTCCGTGCAGTTCAAAAAGCTGGGGCTTTCTGCCGACGATATGTTCACTATCTTCGCGAACGGCGCGGAGAACGGAGCATGGAACCTCGATAAAATAGGCGACGCAGTCAAGGAGTTTTCTATCCGCGCTATCGACGGCTCCGACACCACCAAGAAAGGCTTTGAAGCCCTCGGCTACGACGCAGAGGATATGGCGAAGAAGTTCGCACAGGGCGGCGACGTAGCCCGGGACGCGTTCCAGACGATCATTAAAGCGCTCGGCGAGATGGAGGACCCCATCGCGCAGAACGAGGCAGGCGTGAACCTGTTCGGGACCATGTGGGAAGATCTCGGCGCTGACGCGGTTAAGGCGCTCGGCGATATCTCCGACAGCGCCTACGACTGCGCGGGAGCTGTGGACGAGATAGTCGAGGTGAATTACAGCTCGCTCTCGGACGCGCTCGGCGGGCTGAAAAGGCAGGTTGAGCTGTTGATACAGCCGCTCGGCGACGAGCTTATCCCGGTCGTTTCGGAGGTCATTGATAAGCTCGGCAAGATAGCCGACGAGGTCGTTCCGGTGCTGTTGGACGCAGCGGAGCCGCTTGTGGAATCTCTGCTAAAGATGATAGACCCTATCTCGCAACTTATTTCTGAACTTCTCCCGCCGCTCATTGAGGTGGTCGGAGATATCGCAAAAAGGCTGTCCGACTTTGTTGCAAAGCACATTCCGGAATTGACAACAGTGCTAAAAAACGCAGTAGAGTTCATAAGCAAAGCTTTAAAAGTAGCGTGGGAAGCAAGAGACGCTATTGCCGCAATCGCAATAGCGCTAGTAACTTTTAAGACCGCAATCAAAATCGGGAATGCTGTTCAGGCGGCAGTGACCGCAATACGGTCATTTAAGACTATAACAGACGCGGCGACTGTTTCACAATTGGCGCTCAACGCAGCTGGCGCGGCTAATCCGTTCGTGCTGATAGGTTCGCTCGCTGCTGGAGCGGTCGGAGGAATTGCGGCGCTGTCCGGAGCTATGGACGACTGTAACGAACGTATGGCAGACCTTACTTCAAAATCAGATGAATTAACGCAGTCCTCGCAGGAATACCAAGAACAGACTAAAGGGCTGGAAGATGTCAAAAAGCGCTATGAAAAGGTTTATAATTCCACAAAGGACACAGCTGAAAAGGAAACTGAACTTAAAGCTTTGCAGGAAGAACTGAACAAGCAGTTCGGTGACCTTGCCGGTAGTATCGACCTTGTGGCTGATTCGTATCAGGGCGTTATCGACAAAATGAATGGCGTCATTTCCAAGTCATATGAAATGTCTGAAAGTCAAGCAAGAATGGGCCTTACTGCCGCCGAAGAAGCAGAAAAGGAAAGTACGGCAATAGGTCTGTTCGCGATGAACACCAATGGAACAAACGACTACCTGTTGAGTGAAGCGTTAAAGCTTGGCACATTCAAATCTTCTGATTCAAACATTTTTGGCGGCAATATGTATTTCAGCGGTTCTTACGAGGACAGGATAAAAGATCTCGAATACCTGCGAGACTTAGCGGCGGATAAATACAACGAAACCCGCATTGACGATTACAGGCAGTATGCCAGCAGGTTAGACGAGCAGATAAATAATCTGAAATCCGGCTTAGACGCAAAGAACAATGCTGAAACCGCCCTTGCGAATGTTCAGTCTATGAAAGACGAAGCAGAAAAGTCCAAAAGGCTTGCTGGTTCCGTCGGCTACGGCGTTTACGGCAACACCAAAGCGTTTAACGACTATTATTTTAAAGGGAATACAGAAGAACCCCCCGCTGAACCCGAGCATGAAAGCACCTACGCTTACAAGCCCTACACCCCAACCGCCGACACATCGAAAACCAAGACCAGCTCAGGCGGTTCGAGCAGTTCCACAGGCAGCCAGGGCAATTTCATCAGCATAACGTCGTATGTCCCGACCATGTGGGACAACGACCAGACAGCCGCGCTGAAATCCCTTATCGGCAAGGACGTCCTCGGAAAGACGGCCTCCGCGCACCAGATAAACGCTCTGACCGGCGCGATATCGGGCGCGGCTGAAAGTTCGTCCGCTTCGAAGGAGACCGACCTCGCCGACGTGATAAACGCGATAACCAAGCTGCAGCGCAAGGTCGAGAGGTTTGAGAACGCTTTCGGCGATATGACCATTGAGCTGACCGCCGGCGACCTGACGATAGGCAAGGCGTGCGTGCGGGACTGCAACATCATGGCGAAGCGCTCCGGCAAATCGCCGTTCAATTTCTAGGAGGTATCATGATACTAAAAATAGGCGATATCGACGTCAGCAAATTTATCCTGCCGCCGGATATCGCGGACACGTTCCGGAGCCAGTCGGTCAACCAGACCCTGAACGGTTCGCTGGTGGTAGACCGTATCTCCGAGCTTTCAAAGAAGCGCATTTCGGTGCAGTTCCCGATCGTTCCTCTTGCGAAGTGGGAGGAGATCAAGACGGTCATAAAGCCGATAACGTTCAATGTCAGCGTTGACAGCAGCGTGTATTCTGTTCACCTGAGCGGTGATATCCCGACCCCGGTGCTTTACGCAGACGGCGACGACGTAATGTGCAGCGAGATCTCGCTGGTGTTCGAGGAGATGTGATATGAGGACAGTTTCAGACGAATATCTTGCGCAGGTGCAGGGCTCCGGGCGGCAGTTCGGAGTTATGGTCAAGGTTTACGGCAATTCTGCCGAACCGGACACGCTATGGCTCGGGGACGTTATCAGCGTTGATATCCTGCGGAGCTGCTCCGATCAGCTCCAGATAGGCGCGTGCATGTCGGACATGCTCACGCTCGAAACTAAGGCGACAATTCTTTTTAACGGGCGGCTGAAAAAAGTTGAGGTTTTTTACCGCTGCACAGCTCCGGTGCTCGACTGGATACGGCTCGGGACATTCTACGTTGACGAGGCGGTCACTCGCAACGGCGTTACTGCGGTCAAGGCTTACGACATGATGAGCAGGCTCGACAAGCGCGTGAGCTGGGTGGACACCAGCAAGGCAACCGCGCCGACGTTTCCTTGCAAAATGCAGGCAATGCTGAATTACCTCTGTGCCCGCGCCGGGGTCACGACCGATTTTGTCTGCGAGGATATCACGGTCGAGAAAGCCCCAGACGGCTACACGGCGCAGGAGCTTATCAGCTACATCGCGGCAAGTCATGGCAGGAACGCGCGGTTCTCGCCGTCTGAGGTGCTGAAATTTCCGGCTTATGAGGAGGTCGGAAAAACTGTTCAGCACGCACGGTGCTACTCGCTGGATATAGCAGGTGGAAGCGGATACACGGTCAAGGGGATACTGCTCCAGCGCGGCGGCGACGATAAAATCTACATCGACGGCACTGCTTCTGAGTACGACGAAACCGCCGACGGCATAGTGACGGCGTATGACCCGTTTGCGACGGTCGGTATCGCGGAATACGCATGGAACAGGCTCGGCGGGTTGAATTACTCGGCGGTTTCACTCGAAATGCCTGCGGAGAATATCCTTGAGCCGGGCGATGTGTTCACGGTCGAGGACGCGGACGGAACGCAGAAAAAGGCGATAGTCATGGAACAGGAGCTGTCGCTGACCTGCACGGGCGGCTTTGTCGAGAAGATATCCTGCACGGCAGAAAGCAAGGCGCAGAACCGGAGCACTGAGAACCGGCAGGAGGCCACGGAGAAGCAGGTGGCGGCGGGGGCAACGTCTGCTACTCTCACCGAATACCAGTACCTGACCGACACCTCCGTGAAGTTCAATGGTACGACATACACGGTCGAAAAGGACGCGGAAACCGGGCTGATATCCAAAATAAGCGACAGCGCGGGGAACGAGTTCGAGCCGGAAATCTCGGCGGGTATAACCGATGTGGCTGCGCATAACGCGGTGTTCTGGGCTGTGGCGATGTGCAGGGGAATAAGCAAGACGGCATTTATAATGGACGGAATATTCGGAATGTTCACGCCCGATACGCGTGATATTGCGAACCTGCGCTGGAAGAATTCAGTTACTGGGTACAACGATATCATTCTTTCAGGCGCTTCGGAGAACGGTGAAGCAGTGCACTTTACAGCTAGTCAGTACGGTACGTTCGCTTGCGCTGAGCCAAGTACAGTGTATGCCATAGTAAAGTCTGAGGTTAGTAAGGTTGTCAACTGCATTATCACGAAGAGGCTTTCACAGCTGTCTAATTCTGAGCATTATGGTTTCGGTTTATTGCAGTTTGATGGCAATTTGTACTTTTCGTCTGCAGCGTATGATATTCAGCAAACAAACGTAAGTTGTATCGAGTACCATGTGTACTGCTTTACACGTGTGGACGGTGTTACTTATTTTTACATTGATGGCGCTCTTGTTGGGCATGTCGGTAACTGCATGACCGGGCAGTACGCGAATATGATGTACCTCAACAACGAGTATCTCGGGTCAACAAGATTGGACGCACCAACAATTTGTGACTTTGTAATGTGTGCTTTTGGCTCGCAATACCACGATGAAGCAACGGTGCGTAATAACTCGGCGTACTTAATGAAAAAATACAAAATAGGAGGCAACACATGACAAGCAAAACAATTTCCCTCACCGGCGAAGAAATCAGGGCGAATTACAGCGGCGGGATGAACGCCTGGCTCAGGAACGACGGAGCTACTACGGTGTACGCTTCGGCTGTTCCGGGCGTTACGGCGGGCGCTGACGGAGTAGTCAGCATTCCGGCGGGGCAGGCAGCGGCGATATACGGAGCCTGCGGAGCGGTGTACCTGCTCGGGACGACTGGATCGGTGCAGCTCGTCGGGAGCGATTACACCGCATGCCCTTTTAAGACGTCAGCACAGTCCGGCGGCTCGGGTGCTGACAGCGTAGCCAGAGCCGCCATAGAAGCGCACGCGGCTGACGCGGATATCCACGTTACCGCCACTGAAAAGGCAGCGTGGAACGCGGTGAATTACAGCAATCCGAACCTGCTGATAAATCCGGATTTCCGTATAAATCAGCGCGGGCAGGCTGAATACACCTCCGGCTACACGGTCGACAGATGGTATTCTCCCGGGAAGTGCAGCGCAGCGCCGATTTCCGGCGGTGTGAAGCTCACCTCTACGGTAACAGCGTCGTCAACAACCCACGCTTTTTGGCAGGATTTTGAGTTCCCGCTTCCACCGGGAAAATACACGCTATCTCTCAAGGCAGCGGACGTCACCGGAGTATGGGCCGCGCGTATCCGCACTGTGACCGCAGCCGGGGACTACGTTGACAGCTACTATACTCCCAGGCTTCAGGCTGGAATAAACAGTGTGACGGTAAATCTTTCTGACAGCGAGTACATATCAGCGGTATCCATCGGGTTCAACAAGGGCAACGAAGCCGGGAACTCCCTGAAGCTCGCATGGGCGAAGCTGGAGGGCGGTTCACTGGCGACGCCGTTCGTTCCGCCCGACCCGGCGACGGAGCTTGCGAAGTGCCAGCGCTACTACCAGGTGCGCACCACAAACGACATCGACCCGCTGGACATGCGCCCCAGCATGAGGGCGATAACAGATGTCAAGGCAGTAGAAGGAGGATACGCATATGTCGCAGAATTATGATGAAATCATCGAACCGCGCGAAAATGACGAGCAGCGTGCTGCTCGGGAAAATCGGCTCAGAGCCGCCAAGATATCCCGGAGATTTTCCGAAATCGACCGGGAAAGAATACGCCCACTTGCGGCAATAGTCGCAGGCGTCGGCACTGCCGAGGACAAGAGCAGGCTCAAGGCGCTTGAGGAAGAAGCGGCACAGCTCCGTGCGGTGCTCGCGGGAATGGAGGAATAAATGGACAAACTTGAAAAAATCGGTTTCACGGCGCTGCTTTCGGCGCTGTTCGCGTGGCTCGGCGTGGTAGCCGTGCCGTTCCTGCTGCTGGTGCTGCTCCAGCTTATAGACTACGGAACCGGGCTTGCGGCGGCAAAGTACCGCAGCGAGAAGATAAGCAGCTACAAGTCGTTCCGGGGAATCGTGAAGAAGGTCTGCATGTGGCTGCTCGTGGTGGTCGGCGGCGTGATGGACTGGCTCGTTACATACGCTGCGAACAACATCGGGATTCAGCTTGAGGTGTCGTTCGTGTGCGCGATCGTCGTTTGCGCGTGGCTCATGTGCAACGAGGTGATATCCGTCCTGGAGAATATGATAGATATAGGCGTGAAGCTCCCACCGTTCCTGATGAAGCTTGCGAAGCGTATCAGGAGCGATATTGAGAAGAAGGCGAATACGGATAAGGAGGGCAGCAACGATGGCGATAACATTTGAAGCATACGCCCGGAACAATGGAGCGTTCAAAGCCGCCCGCCCCATGCCGACAGGCAGCCCGGCAGGTATCATAATCCACAGCACCGGGGCGAACAATCCGAACCTCAAGCGCTACGTCAACGCGCCGGAAATCTGCGGGGCGAATCCCTACAGGAACTACTTCGACCGCCCGGACAGCAATGTCTGCCCGCACGCGGTCATAGGCAAGGACAAGAACGGCGAAGTGAAAGCGGCTAAGCTGCTCCCCTGGAACGTCTGCTGCTGGGGCTGCGGATCTGGCTCAAAAGGCAGTTACAACTACGCTCCGGCGTACATACAGATTGAGGTCTGCGAGGACGCGCTGAACGACCGCGCCTATTTCGAGGAGGCCTTCGGGCTTGCGGCTGACCTCTGCCAGCGCCTCATGAAGAACTACCCGACCATTAAGCCGGGAAACATCATCAGCCACAAGGAGGCTTGCGCCCGTGGGTACGCTTCCAACCACGGCGACCCGGAGCACTGGCTCGCCAGATTCGGCAAGAATATGGACTGGTTCCGTTCTCTGGTCGCGCCGGAGAAGCAGGTCAGGATCACTGCCGAGATAACCGTCGGGCAGAGCAAGGCGGACGAGGTTTCCGCGAAGCTCCGGGGGCTTGGGTGCTCCGTGAAAACTGAATAATGGCTATCCCCGGGGCGCTGGCTCCGGGGATTTCGTTATTTTGTACAAAATCAGTCGCGCAACTTTGGCGGCTTCAAAGCCCCCGATTTGGTTGCCGAGAGCCTGGCAAAACAGTTTGTACCATAAACTTGACACCCATGTTGACACCCATACTTGCGAAAAAATACGCAAAAACGCGGTGAAACGCATTCAGTTCGTTTCAATGAAACAGGAAGTAGAAATCCCCACCAGACAGCTCTACAAGCCATCTGACGGGGATTCTCAATATGGAGCTGGGAATGGGACTCGAACCCACGACCTGCGCATTACGAATGCGCTGCTCTACCAACTGAGCTATACCAGCAAAAATTTGCAAAAGCACTTGCAATCTACATGAGTGTATGAT
>OJOH01000348.1_pt1 | contig 32984 bp, 30 predicted proteins | sample 1598201 | NCBI WGS metagenome assembly OJOH01 (sample SAMN03922462, study PRJEB24848) | human gut metagenome | isolation source: stool sample | host: Homo sapiens | place: Germany | collected 2009-11 | reverse complement strand
GCGCATGGAAGAAGGAATTGTCAATCAGTGAGAACTTTGGAGGCGAACTTGGTCAAGCGCTCGTCGAATGCGTGAACGTAAAGCGGCAACTGGAACATGCAAAAGCATCGGTACGATGCTCGATTGAGTGGTGCTTCCTCTGGCTGAAGAGGATTTATGGCTATGCCAAGGTTCGTTATCGCGGGTTGGCGAAAAATCACAGTCGAGCGCTCACGTTGTTTGCTCTCTACAACTGCAACCGCTTGCGCAAATGGTGCGCTCCGCCAAGGCTACCTTGCTGATTATCCCGAAACTCTGGTGCGCGCTTCGTCTCGAGTGCCATGGGGCCTTGCCGACTCTTGAAAACGATATTTGCCCAATTTTTAGGCAAATATCGAGTTGTTTCAGCATTATTCGGAAAAATCGAACGACTAACGTTCACGGGAACTTTCGACGCTTTTCAACACCTGGTCAAAAGTCACTCGTTTAAACAAATCTGCTTCCCCCATCGTTCAGAGATGGGGGTTTTGAAGAGCTTCCCTAATCCTTAAAGGCAGGAAAATGAGTTAGTGTGTATTTCTCTGCTTTTAGGGTCGTAGCAGACATCCTCGGACATACCGAACTCGTACGGCAGGTCATGGTCGTACTGCCAAACGTCAATGTTGTGAATTGTGTCTCCGCCAGTAGCAACCAGATACCAGGCAATCGAGAGGATCTTGTCGGCGATTCCGCCGTCCGGATAGGCAGCACGAACGGCGGCGTCCAACCCGGAATGCCGACCATGGCCAGGATGTCAATCGCGCCCGTGTTGACTCGCGTCGTTACGCTGGTCGGCTGGGGTTCCACCGTTTGCTGAGGAACGGGTTCAGGCTGCGTAGCAGGAGAGGTCGATGCAGGAGTCGACGTAGAAGTAGCCGCCGCAGCTTCGCCAGCGGCACGCTGAGCGCGCTTGGTTCCGCGCTTCGGACGGCATGCAACAACCTCACCGGCCTCTGGATCAAGCTTCTCGCCGGTGCGCTCGGAACTGAGGATGACCTCGTATTTACGGACTGGATCGTAACGCGTACGACGAATCTCGAAATATGTTATTCCCGTCTTTTTATCGAGGACGGGAATCTTGCGGATTTTGACAGGGTATTCCTTGGCGGTTGCCATGAGTTCTGCCCCAAAGTTAGTGTACATATTATACAATAGACACTAACTTGATGCAAGCGAAAAGCCCCTGTTTCCAGGGGCTTTTCAAGATTTCGAGCTTTGCTTGACCGACCTAGTGAGGGTTTCCTTGTTTTTAGGTTTTTATCGGCAAACCACCCGATAGGGTGCTTACCTCCCGGGCAAAAGCGTAACCAATCGTCCGCAGGGCGCGGAGGAGCCGCGCGTGCGCGGCTCAAACCGTGTATCTTGTTGGGTCCGACTCCAATCTCTCGCATCTGATCATGAGCTTTCTTCTGGGCCTCGCAGGCTTTCTACTCACCATCGGCATCATCGTCATCGTTCACGAGGCCGGCCATTTCTTCACGGCCAAGTTCTTCAACATCAAGGTGACGCGATTCTCCTTCGGCATGGGCCCCGTGCTCTGGCGAAGGAGAAAGGGGGAGACTGAATACTGCTTCTCGGCCCTGCCGCTCGGCGGCTACGTGAGGATGGCCGACGAGGCGGATGCGGATCTCACTGAAGACGACCGCAGAAGGCTCTACACCCGTCAGGCCCGCTGGAAGCGCGGCCTCGTGCTCTTTGCGGGTCCCGCCACGAACTTCGTCCTCGCCTTCTTCCTCTACGTGATGGTCGGCGCGATCGGAACGCCCGACTTCGCGGCCGTCATGGGCACGCCGCCCGCAGGCACGCAGGCGGCGAGCGAGAACGTGAGGCAGGGCGACCGCGTGCTGTCCGTCAACGGTGCGCCGGTTCTCGGCATCACGGACATGAACGTCGAGCTTTTCGGTCTGGCGGGCAGCGCCGACATTCCCGTCAGGTTCTCCCGCGGGGATGAGACCTTCGTCAGGCATTTCTCGCTCGCAGGCGTGAGCCTTGACGACATGAGCGGGCGCCCGCCCGTCATCCATCTCGGCCTAGTGCCCTGGCTCAGGGACCCCGTCGTGGCGGGGACGGTGAAGGATTCGCCCGCCGAAAAGGCGGGGCTTGCGAGCGGCGACAGGATTCTGGCCGTCAACGGCGCAGGGGTGAGCTCGGTCCAGGAGGCGGTTGAGGCCATAGGCGCGACGCCCGCGGGCTCGCCCGTGAGGCTGACGCTTTCGAACATCAGGACGCCCGAGACCGAGCGCGTGGTGGAGATCATGCCCGTGATGTCGGAGGGCCGCACGGTTGTCGGCATCCGCATCAGGGCGCTTCCCGAGATGGTCGTCGTGAGGCTCTCGCCTGTTGACGCAGTCGCCGCGGGCTGGCGCAAGGTGAAGAGCATCACTACCCTTCAGGCCAGAGGCGTGAGCCAGATGGCCACGGGCGAAGCCAGTACGAAGAACCTGACGGGCCCGATCGGCATTGCCGACATGGCGGTCGACGCCGTGCGCGGCGGCTTCGTGCCCTTCCTTGAATATCTTGCGCTCATCTCGATCGCGATCGGCTTCATGAACCTGATCCCCGTGCCGGTGCTCGACGGCGGACAGCTCGTGGTGCTTGGCCTCGAGGGCCTGCGCGGCCGGGACTTTTCCGAAAGGACGAAGAACTGGATAGGCAAGGCGGGCTTCGGCCTGATGCTCGTCGTCTTTGCCTTTGCGATGAACAACGACCTCACGCGCCTTTTCGAGGGCGCGTGACGGGGCTCGACGGAGTCGGGTGGCGCAGGAATGCGACCTCGAAGACAGGGATTACCCGTTCTGTCGTGAAAGAGGTCCCGCCGCCCGCTAACGGAGAGCCTCAAGATTTGGTAACCTTACACAAATTTGCCGCCGCCGTTTGCGGTCGTCTTCGGGGATGAACCTGAAGCAGATCGTGCAAGGGCGGAGGGCGTGACCCGTGACGATATAGAGAGAATTCATTTTGTCTGCCAATCTGACGAAGACGGCCGCCGCTGTCATTGCGGCCATGGTGTGCGCCGAGGGGGCCTCGGCTTTTGTCATTTCCGACATTCGAGTTGAAGGCCTGATGCGTACCGAACCCGGTACGGTCTTTTCGCATCTTCCGTTCCGCACAGGCGACGAGTACACGCCCGACATGGGCACCCGCGCCATCCACTCGCTCTACCGCTCCGGCCTCTTCAAGGACGTGTCGCTCTCTCAGGACGGCGACGTGCTCGTCGTGCACATCGTCGAGCGTCCCGCCGTGGCGACCATTGAGACGCACGGCATCAAGGCCTTCGACAAGGACGCTGTCGAGACCAGCCTGCGCGACGTCGGCATGGCCGAGGGCCGCATCTTCGACCAGGCGACGCTTGACCGCGCCGACCAGGAGCTGCGCCGCCAGTACCTCGCCCGCGGCTATTACGGCGTGAAGATCAAGACGATCGCCACGCCGCTCGAACGCAATCGCGTGCGCATCACGATCAACGTCGACGAAGGCCGTGCCTCGTCGATCGCCTCGATCCGCTTCACGGGCAACCGCCTCTTCGATGCCGACGAGCTGCTCGACCAGATGCAGCTCGGCATGCCGAACTGGTTCAGCTGGTACACGAAGCGCGACCTCTACAGCCGTGAAAAGCTTGCGGCCGACCTTGAGACGATCCGCTCCTTCTACATGAATCAGGGCTACCTCGACTTCAAGATCGACTCCGTCCAGGTTTCCATCGCGCCCAACAAGTCCGACGTCTACATCACGATCAACATGACCGAGGGCGAGAAGTACACGATCGCCGGCGCCAAGCTCACGGGCGACCTTCTCGGCATCGACGAGGAGCTCAACAAGCTCCTGACGCTCAAGGCGGGCGAGATCTACAGTGCCGAGCAGGTCAACAACGTCTCCACGGCGCTCGTCGACAAGCTCTCCACGCTCGGCTACGCCTTTGCGACCGCGACGCCCAATCCGATCGCCGATCGCGAGAACCGCACGGTCGAGGTCGTCTACACAATCGACCCGGGCCGCCGCGCCTATGTTCGCCGCGTGAACATCACGGGCAACAACCGCACGAAGGACGAGGTGATCCGCCGTGAAGTCCGCCAGTACGAATCCGCTTGGTTCGACAGCTCCAAGGTCAAGCTCTCGCGCGACCGCATCGACCGTCTCGGCTACTTCGAGTCCGTGACGGCCGACCCGGTGCCCGTGCCCGGCACGCGCGACCAGGTCGACGTCGACATCAAGGTGAAGGAGCGTCCGACCGGCTCCGTCTCGCTCGGTGCGGGCTACTCCACGTCCGACGGCATCATCCTTTCGGCGGGCTTCGCGCAGAACAACGTCTTCGGTACCGGCAAGTCCGTGTCCGTCGACGTCAACACGTCGAAGTCCCAGCGCACCTACGCGCTCTCCGTCGTCGAACCGTACATCACGCCCGAGGGCATCAGCCGCTCGTGGGAAGTCTATGACCGCCGCGTCGACCTTGAAGAGCTCGACGTCGCCGACGTGGAATACGAAACCCGCGGCGCCTCGCTCGCGTTCGGCATCCCGTTCACGGAAAACGACCGCGTGTTCCTCGGCGGCAAGATCGAATCCACGAAGGTTGACGCCAACAGCAACTCCCCGCAGCGCTATCAGGACTACGTGAACCGCTACGGCGCCGATCCCGTGTCCGTGGCCGCCACGGTCGGCTGGTCCCGCGACTCCCGCGACAACTCGCTCGCTCCGACGCGCGGCGTGTACCAGCGACTCAACGGTGAAGTCGGCCTGCCGGGCATGGACATCGAGTACTACAAGTTCACCTACCAGTACCAGCACTACTTCCCGCTCTCGAGGACGTGGACGCTGGCCTTCAACGGCGAAGTGGGCTACGGCGACGTCTACGGCCAGACCGACATGTTCCCGTTCTTCAAGAACTTCTACGTGGGCGGCATCGGCTCGGTGCGCGGCTTCGAATCCGGCACGCTCGGTCCGAAGGACAGCACGAACAAGATGAACGACGACGCGGACAATCTGGGCGGCGACCGCATGGTTAATGCCTCGCTTGAACTCCTCGCCCCGCTGCCGGGCGGCGACCGCACGCTGCGTATCTTCGGCTTCCTCGACGCCGGCTACGCCTGGGGCTACGAAGGCTTCGTCAACGCCAACGGCCATGCCGACTACAGGCGTCAGGAATTCAGCATGAGCGACCTGCGCTACTCGACCGGCATCGGTGTGGCCTGGATCTCTCCGCTCGGCCCGCTGAAGTTCTCGCTGGCCTTCCCGCTCAACGAGAAGGAAGGCGACAAGACGCAGCGCTTCCAGTTCCAGATCGGCACGGGCTTCTAAGACCTGCCGAGCCGCGCGGGCGGCCCGTCGTCGGGCCGTGCGCGGCGGTAAAATACGAAAATGCCTGCAGACGGGGCTGCCCAAATCGGGCGCCCCGTTTTTTTCAAGCCCAAAGGTGAACACCGTGAAAAAGCTTCTGCCCTCCGCTCTCTCGGCCGCCGTGCTCGGCCTCGCCATGCTCGCGCCCGTGGGCGCCGCGGATCTTCGCATCGGCGTCGTCAACATGGAGCGCATTCTGCGCGACTCTCTCTCCGCCGCCCAAGCGGGCGAGCGCCTCAATGCCGAGGGCATGCGCCGTCAGGAGGAGATTGATGCGCTCACCAAGCGCTTCAAGCAGCGTCTCGAGCGCTTCGAGAAGGGCGCCTCCGACATGAGCGAGAGCGAGCGCGTCACCGAGCGCAGGGAGCTCGCCGAGATGGAGCGCGACGTTGCGCGCCGCAGCCGCGAGGCCCGCGACGAGTTCAATCAGCGACGCAACGAGGAGGTGCTCCTGCTGCAGGGACGCGCAGGACGCATCATCCAGCAGATCGCCGAGACCGAGAAGTTCGATCTGGTGCTCTACGAGTTCTTCTATGCCAGTCCCAAGGTCGACATCACGGACCGCGTGATGAAGGCGCTTGACGCCGACGTCAAGCCTGCGAAGAAGAAAAAATAATGGAAAAAGCAAAGCGGCATGAACGGGCCTGAGGCCCGTTCGCCGTCATGCAACAACGAAACCACAACATACTGAGGAGCCGTCATGGCCGAAAATCTGCCGCGTTATGCCGTTACCGATCTGATTGCCCGCGTGTCCGGAATGAGCCGCGGAAGGCTTGAAATGCGCCTTCTGGGCGAATGCGCCGAAGTCTCCCGCTTCATGCCGCCCCAGACTGCGGGCGAAGGCGACATGGCCTTTCTCACGAACGCTGCCTACGCCGAGGCGATGAAGGCTTCGAGGGCCTCGCTCCTCATCATGCGCGAGCAGGATGTCGAGGCGCTCTTCGGTTCGGACGAACCCGGCCGCGCCGTGCTCGTCTGCGACAATCCGTACGCCTTCTTTGCATTCGCCTCCCAGATTCTCTTCCACGTCGAAACGCCTGCGGGCATTCATCCGCGCGCCTTCGTTGAAGAGGGCGCCGAGGTGGATCCGAGCGCAACGGTCGAGGCGCTCGCCGTCGTGCGCCGCGGCGCGCGCGTTGGCGCACGCACCGTCATCAAGACGGGCGCCGTCGTGGGTGAGGACACGGTCGTGGGCGAGGACTGCATTCTTTACCCGAACTGCGTGCTTGAACGCGGCACGGTCGTCGGCAACCGCTGCATCTTCCAGCCCGGCTGCGTGATCGGCGGCGACGGCTTCGGCTTTGCGCCCTTCAAGGGCGAGTGGGTCAAGATCCCGCAGGTGGGCCATGTGGTGATCGGCGACGACGTCGAGATCGGCGCGGGCACGACGGTCGACCGCGGCGCCCTCGAGGACACCGTGATCGGCGACGGCACCAAGCTTGACAACCAGATCCAGCTCGGCCACAACGACCGCATCGGCCGCCACGTCGTGATGGCTGCCTGCGTGGGCATCGCGGGTTCGACCACCGTGGGCGACCACTGCATGGTGGGCGGCGCGGCCATGATCAACGGCCACATCAACATCCCCGCAGGCTCCAGCATCGGTCCGGGCACGGCCATCACGGGCTGGGGCAAGGAACCCGCCCAGAAGACCGGCTTCTTCCCCGCCTTGGAGGGCCGCGACTTCCAGCTCGTCGGAGCCACGATCTCGCGTCTTCCTGCCATGCGCAAGGAGCTCAAGGCCCTTGCCCGCCGCATGGCTGAACTCGAGGCGTTAATCCGTTCTGCCGAAGAATAATTTTTCAAAAGGCGCGACAATAAGAAGATGCCCCCGGAGAGCGGCGGCATCCCGCCGCACGCCAAGGCCCCATTTTTCAATAGAGGTTACGTTCCAATATGAGTACGCTCGACATCCGTGACATCATGGACATGCTTCCGCACCGTTATCCGTTCCTTCTCATCGACCGCATCGTCGAACTCGACACGGAGGCCGGCCGCGTGGTTGCGCTCAAGAACGTCACTGCCAACGAGCCGCAGTTCACGGGACACTTCCCCGGCGTGCCCGTCATGCCCGGCGTTCTGATCATCGAGGCGATGGCCCAGGCCTGCGCGATCATCGCGCTCTCCCGCCTTCCCGAAGGCACGGACCGCAAGAACTCGCTCTTCTACTTCGCAGGCATCGACAAGGCCCGCTTCAAGCAGGTCGTGCAGCCCGGCGATCAGCTCATGATCGAAGGCAAGTTCATCCGCTCCAAGCTCGGTCTCGGCATCTTCGAGGCCGTCGCCCGCGTCGACGGCAAGGTCGTCGCCCAGGCTGAGATGATGTGCGCCTACCGCCCCGTCGCGCCCAAGACGTCCGACGCCGGCAAGCAGGCCTAAGGGCCCTGAAGTCCCGACGCGCCTGAAGCCGCTCAAAGCGGACGGCAGCAGAAGTCCTGCGCTGGAGGATCCTCTCCGCGCAGGTTTTTTTTGAAGCGGAAAGCCTTGCCAAAGGGCTCGAAAGGCACCGGAAGGGACGAAGAAACCCTTAGAAATGCAACAGAGTGTATCTAGTGCAAACTGCCTAGGCCTTTCTTGTGAAGTTTGAATTCGCCTGTGGTGACGGGCAAGAGCGGGAGGGAGGCAGGGTAACTACTAATCGACCTAGGGTTTTTCCTGAAGACTTGTTACATTTGCTCCGACGTCTGAAACCTTGGTGGAGAGCTCGTCAGGTAAAGTTAGCTCATCGGAGAACGACGCCGGAAGGCGACGAGTCCTCCGCTCCTTTTGGTTGGATTTATTCGCCCGCTGTCACTGAGACCGCGGGCTTTTTTTTATTTTTTTCGAGGCTTCAGGCCCCTGCCGCCGTGGCGGCGGGGTGAGTGCGGCAGGATCAGTAGCCGAGCCAGGCGGCAACGGCGAGGATGGCGAAGACCGCGGCGGCGATCCGGCGCATGAGCTTCATAGAGAGGCGCTCGGCGAGCTTGTTGCCGATGAAGACGGCGGGCGCGTCGGCGATCATCATGCCGAGCGTCGTGCCCGAGATGACCCAGAGGGCCTCGGCGGGGAACTTCGCGGCGAGCGCCACGGTGGCGAGCTGGGTCTTGTCGCCCATTTCGGCGAGGAAGAAGAGCACGACGGTGGTGCCGAAGACGCCGAAGCGCTTCATGCGGCCCTCGTCCGTCTCCTCGTCGTCGAGCTTGTCGGGGACGAGCATCCAGGCGGCCATGGCGGCGAACGAGACGATCAGGATCCAGCGGAGGATTTCGGGCGTGATGAGGGTGGCGAGCACGGCGCCCACGCCGCCCGCCATCGCGTGGTTGAGGACCGTGGCGACGAGGATGCCCCAGATGATGAGAGCAGGCCTGCGGAATCTGGCGGCGAGGCAGATGGCCATGAGCATGGTCTTGTCGCCGATTTCGCTTGCGGTGACGACGCCGGTGGAGAGAAGAAGAGTCTGAGGGGCTTCAAGCATGGGGGATTGTCGGGGACGGCGCGTGGGGCATGTGTTCAAGAAACTGCGGGCGCATCCTCTCCCTGCCCGATGCGCCGGCCCGGGCGCGTCCTGGGCGCCCTTGCGGTTTATCCGGAAGAGGACACGCCGCAGGTCTTGCTCATGCCGCGCCGGGAACGATGAGTCCCCGAGGCTCGCATTCCTGCGCCATAAAGCAAGGCGCTTCAAGCATGTTGACGCAGGACGGCGGCCGTTGCGGCCGCCCGAGCTACTCCCCTGAAGAGTGCGGAGCGCATTCTAGCATGCCGTTATGCAGTGCCGCAGGGGTTTTCGGAGGATTTTTCCTTCCGAGAACCCGTAAGAAAGGCGCCTGAGATGCTACGGAATGCAAAAGTCGGCGCGAGCCTTTCGCCTGTGCCCGCAACTGAAAAGACCTCTCGCAGTAGCGTCTGGAGGGTTAACCCTAGGTTCGCGGGCTAGGTTTCGTCCTGCGCTCTGTTACGTCCGCCGGGAAGTCGAAACAGCTCGCGAAGCGACATGCCCTAAAGTACGAGACATGGAGAACGAAGTGCGACGAGCACGGAGGACCTCCGCTCCTTTTGGTTGGAAAGCTTCAGGCCTGCAGGCGTTGCCCGCGGCCCTCTTTTTTTGCTTCTTCGGAGCCTCGGGTTTGCCTGCTTCGTCGGGCTGCGGCGGAATCCCGCCAAAATGCGTCAGAATGCAAGTGCGTTCCACGAGGCCGTGCAGCGCAGTCGGGCGATATATCCCTCTGCACGAGGCGTCTTGTGTGCGGAGGGCAGGGAGGCGGAGCGGCGCGGCAGGAAGCTCTGTTACAGAAGGCCCAATGACGAAACAGCACCGGGAGGCCCTTCAGGTACAGTCAATGCATCAGGAAGGCGAAGCTGCCCTCCGGAGACTTCAAGAACATGATTTCGGCCTGCAGGAAAACGACTGCAGGCCTTGTTTTTGACCTCGGCGGGGCGCTTGCAACGAGATGCAAGAATCCTGTGGGGCGTTCTTCGCTCAAAGTCATGCGGGGCGTCTCCTGCAGAGGCGTTTCAAGGGTTTTTACCGAGATGCTCGAAGTGTTTCGTTCCGACCTCTTGTTACATCTCCCGGGAAGTTCGAAACGGATGGCGGGCGGGATTCGGCTCATTGAAGGCATGGAGAACGCCGCAGCAATGCATGAGTCCTCCGCTCCTTTTGGTTGGAAAACTTCAGCTCGCAGTCCCAAGGACCGCTGGCCTCTTTTTTTGCGTTCGCCCTGCACGCGTGTTCCTGAGGAGGAACGCCCTGAAACGCAAGCGGCGCATGGCATTTGTGGCGGGAGGCTCCTCGCCGGGGCGCGATCCGTCTTCTCGGCGCACGGGCAGTCTAATCTATAATATTGGGATTGCTCGGCTTCCGCCCCTGCGGGAGCCTGCGCGCACGGGCGCCCGTGCTCCGTTTCACGAGAACGTCAGATGCACGGCGGGCGGCGGGATGCCGCGAAATTTCCGAAGAAGGCGCGCGAACAAGGTCAAAAAAGGAATTGTCATGGCTCAAATTCATCCGTCCTCCATCGTTCATCCCGATGCCGTGCTCGCCGCCGACGTCGTCGTCGGCCCCTTCTGCCTCGTCGGGCCGAAGGTTCGGATCGGTGCGGGCACTCACCTGCGCAGCCACGTCTGCGTCGAGGGCCGCACGACGATCGGCAGCGGCAACGTGATCTACGCGGGCGCTTCGATCGGCTGCGATCCGCAGGACAAGAAGTATGCGGGCGAGGACACGGTGCTCGTCGTGGGCGACAACAACGTGATCCGCGAAAACTGCACGTTCTCGATCGGCACGATTCAGGACGAGGGCGTCACGACGGTCGGCAGCGACAACCTCTTCATGGCCAACGTCCACGTGGCACACGACTGCCGCGTCGGCAACCACACGATCATCGCCAACAACGTCGCGCTCGCGGGCCACGTCCGCGTCGACGACTGGGCAATCGTGGGCGGCCAGACGGGCGTGCATCAGTTCGTGCGCATCGGCGAGCACGCCATGGTGGGCGGCGCCTCCGCCGTTCTGCGCGACGTTCCGCCCTACGTGATCTGCTCCGACAACCCCTGTGCGCCTCACGGCCTCAACACCGTGGGCCTGCGCCGCTTCGGCTACTCCGACACGCAGGTGCGCGCGCTGCACCAGGCCTACCGCCTGATGTACCGCGAGGGCCTCATCGTCAAGGAGGCGCTCGTGAAGATCGAGGCCCTCAAGGCCGACTTCCCGGACGCCGTCGAGCAGCTCACCCGCTTCATCGAATTCATCGGCAGCAGCCCGCGCGGCGTGATCCGCTGATCCGCCCGGCGCATTCATTCTCACCACTACGAACCGTACCATCAACGAGGGGAAACTCATGGGCATTCAGTCTTCCATTCCGACGCTTGAACGCAACGGCGCCGTCTGGCTTGCCGGCGAGGCGAGCGGCGACTTCATCGCGAGCCTTGTGATTCCTGAGGTGGCCGCACGCATGGGCGGTGCTCCGCAGTACGGCGTGGGCGGCGACAAGATGCGCGCCGCGGGCTTTCGCGCCTGGTACGACTCGCGCGAGCTTTCCGTGCGCGGCTATGTCGAAGTGCTCACGCACCTGCCGCGCCTGCTGAGCTTCCGCAAGGACCTCATCACCCGCTTTGGCGACTCGATGCCGCAGGTGTTTGTGGGCGTCGACGCTCCCGACTTCAACCTCGCCGTCGAGGAGAAGTTGCGCCGCCGCGGCGTTCCGACCGTTCACTTCGTGAGCCCCTCGATCTGGGCCTGGCGTCCCGAGCGCATCCAGACGATCCGTCGCGCCGTCGACCACATGCTGCTCGTCTTCCCGTTCGAGCAGGAGATCTACCGCAAGGCCGGCGTGCCCGCCACCTTCGTCGGCCATCCGCTCGCGGGCATCATCCCGATGACGCCCGACACGGCGGGCGCCCGCAGGAGCTTCGGCATTGGTGACGACGGCCTGCCCGTCATCACCGTGATGCCTGGCTCGCGCGTCGACGAGCTCAAGGGCTGTGCTCCGGTCTTCTTCAACGCCGTCGAGCGTCTTCTCGCCCGCAACGGCGGCGCCCACGTCCTGATTCCTGCCGTCGACGAGCAGGCCCGTACCCGCATCCTGCAGGTGGCGAGCATGTACCCGCGCCTTGCCCAGGCGATGCAGATCGTCACGGGTGAAAGCCATCGCACGATCGAGGCCGCCGACGCGGTGCTCGTCGCCTCCGGCACGGCCGCGCTCGAGTGCGCGTTCTACAAGAAGCCGATGGTCGTGGGCTACAAGATGCCCGCCCTCACGGGCATGATCATGCAGAAGAAGGCGCTCATCCACTGCGTTTCCCTGCCGAACATCCTGCTCGGCGAAAACGTCGTGCCCGAGTTCCTGCAGTTCTTCTGCGAGCCCGATCCGATCTCCTACGCGCTTGAGGACGCGCTTCAGAACGAAGCCCGCCGCAGGATGCTCGAGGAACGCTTCTCGGCCATGCACGAGAGCCTCATCGCTGACACGCCCGCTCTCGCCGCCGACGTCATCATGAGCGTCGCAAGATCCTGAGGGGCTCGAGAGCTCTGAGAGAGGGCAAGCCCGCAGGGGCGCTTCGCCGGCCGGTTCCGCGGAGCGCCTTTTCTTTTTCCCATTCATTCACCAGGACCTGACCGTGGCCAAATCCGCCGCTTCCAAAACGCAGCCCACCACCGACCTGCCGAGCCTCTTCGGTTCGGAGGATCCGCTCTTTTCATCGACGCTCGTCGCAGGGGTCGACGAGGCGGGCCGCGGCCCGCTCGCGGGCCCCGTCTGCGCGGCGGCCGTGATTCTTGATCCCGACCGTCCCGTCGAGGGCCTCAACGACTCGAAGAAGCTCTCGGCCGCGAGGCGCGAGGCGCTCGCGCCGCTCATTCGCGAGCGCGCGCTCGCCTGGTGCGTCGCCTGGGCTGACGTCCACGAGATCGACACGCTGAACATCCTTCAGGGGACGATGCTCGCCATGAAGCGCGCCGTTGAGGGGCTCGGCGTCAGGCCCGAGCTCATCCTCGTCGACGGCAACCGCACGCCCCAGGGGCTGCCCGCTCCCGCCTCCGCCGTCGTGAAGGGCGACGCCAGAGTCGCCGCCATCTCGGCCGCTTCGATCCTCGCGAAGACCGCACGAGACGCCCGCATGGCCGAACTCGACAAGATCTATCCGGGCTACGGCTTCGCCGCTCATGCGGGCTACGGCACCGCAAGGCACGTCGAGGCGATCCGCACGCTCGGCATCACGCCCGAGCACCGCCGCTCTTTCGAGCCCGTCAAGTCCATGATCGCCGGCAAGGCAGCCAAGGAGAACGAGAATGATTGAAAAGTTCATTGAAAGCGAGGCCAACGCGAAGTTCAAGCGTTGGAAAAAGCTCGCGCGCGACGCGCGCGCCGTGAGAAAGGAGAGGGCCACCCTGATGGAGGGCATCCATCTGATGCAGGTGGCGCTCGAATCCGGCTGCCGCGTCAACGCCGTTCTGATCGATGCGGACCGCGCCTCGCGCGAGGCCCGCGAACTCGCCCTTGAGCTCTGCAGGAAGAGCGGCGCAGACCTTTTTGCGCTCTCGCCCGCCCTCTACGACCAGCTTTCGCCCGTCGAGCACGGGGTCGGCGTCATGTGCGAGGCGGCCGTTCCGCCCGCGCCCGCCGACGACGCCTGGAAGTCCGCCGACGCGCTCTATCTCGACGGTGTGCAGGACGCGGGCAACGCGGGCACGCTGATCCGCACTGCGGTCGCCGCAGGCGTTCGCGTCGTGGCGGCAAGTCCCGTCGCCGCAACCCTCTGGTCCCCGAAGGTGATGCGCGCCGGCATGGGCGCGCACTTCGGCGCCGTCTTCATCGAGAACATCACGCCCGAGGCCTTCCGCAGGGCCTATCGCGGCCGCATCTACGCGGCCGACGCCCGCGGCGGCGAGGATCTCTTCCTCGCGGCGGACGACGTTGCCGAGGGCCCCGTTTGCTGGCTGATGGGCGCCGAGGGACCAGGCGTCTCCGATGCGGGCCTTGAGGCTGCCGACCGTCGCTTCTACATTCCGATCGAGGCCGCGTGCGAAAGCCTCAACGTGGGCGCCGCGGCCGCCGTCTGCCTCTTCGACACCCGCCGCAGGCGCTTTGCGCGCAGGGGCGCCTGACGCTCGCGTGATGCGGTGAAGGGTGGGGGACCGGGTGCTCCTTCGCCCTCGCAGGGTGTCGTGCGAACGCGTCTTCCGACGCCTGCACGCCTCCCGCACGGGGCTTTTCGGGCGGCTGGATCTGCGGTCGTGATGCCTTTTCCGCGAAGAAAGCGGGTGTTGCATATAGGAGAAAATCCCTAAAGAAAAACCCGAATTTTTCATGCAGGGCGGCCGTCAAACGGATAAACTGCGCACCTGACGTCGCCGGGAGTGCCAGGAGCGCAGACCCCGGCGTTTATTTTTTTCGGAAAAAAAAACACAAGGCCGCCGGCCGCCGTCCCTCCCGGCATGAAGAGGAGGGGACGGAGGCCCGCCTCACAAGCATGCTGAACTTTGCCTACCACAATCCTGTCCGCCTCGTCTTCGGACGCGGCGCCGAAAATGAAGCCGGTCGTCTGGCTGAAACCGTTGCCCGCACCCACAAGTGCCTTGTGGTCTACGGCGGCGGCTCCGTCGTCCGCTCCGGCCTTCTCGCCTCGGTGAGGAAGAGCCTCGAGGCCGCAGGCATGACGGTGATTGAAAAGGGCGGCGTCCATCCCAACCCCCGCCTGTGCTTCGTGCGCGAGACGGTCGACTGGATGCGCGATCAGGGCGTGGGTCTTGTCGTCGCCGTGGGCGGCGGCTCCGTGATCGACACCGCCAAGTGCATTGCCCTTGGCCTCGAGTACGAGGGCGACTGCTGGGACTTCTTCGACGGCCACACCGTTCCCGAAAAGGCCCTGCCCGTGCTCGCCGTGCTGACGATCCCCGCCGCGGGTTCCGAGCAGTCCGTGCGGTGCGTGATCTCGCACCACGGCACGAAGGCCGGTATCGGCGCCGAATGCCTGCGCCCCGCCGCGGCCATCGTCAATCCTGAATGCTTCATGACGCTGCCGCGCCATCAGGTCGCCGCCGGCGTCGTCGACATGATCTCCCACATCATGGAGCGCTATTTCACGCGCACGACCGCGACGGCCTACGTCGACGCGCAGTCCGAGGCTGCCATGCGCACCGCGATCGAATTCGGCCCGAAGGTCTGGGCGGATGCCGGCGACTACGATTCCTGGTGCCAGATCGGCATGGTCGGCAGCTTCGCGCACAACGGCTACTTCGGTCTGGGCCGCGAGGAGGACTGGGCCTGTCACGCCATCGAGCATGAAATCTCCGGCTGGAACGAGGCCATCACCCACGGCATGGGCCTCTCCGTCGTGATCCCCGCCTGGATGCGCTACGTCTCTGAACGCACGCCCGCGCGCTTGGCGCAGTTCGCCCGCAACGTCTTCGGCATCGTCGAGGCCGACGACGCCGAGGCTGCGAAGAAGGGTATCGAGGCGCTCGTCGCCTTCTACAAGTCCCTCGGCATGCCGACCCGCATGGGCGAGCTCGGCGCCGACGAATGCCCCGTCGAGTCGCTCGCGCGCCACTGCTGCCGCCGCGGCCCCGTGGGCCGCCTCCTGCCGCTTGAGGCGTCCGACGTCGAGGCGATCCTGAAGAACGCCTTCTGAAGCTGATGCTTCGAACCTCCCGAGGTTCAGGCTGAATCCGGGGCAACGGGCCGCGCACTTTCCTCACGTGAAGGCGCGGCCTTTTTCACATCCGTTTTCGCCGCCGCCCGCGCACGCCGTCGGACGCCCTTTCCCACATCTTGTGCCGGCGCACCTCCCCGAGTTCGGCTGCCTCCTCCTTCACCCGCTTGTAAAACCCTCTCCCCCATTGCTTTCGACCGTTGTTCGGAGCGTCATTTCTCTGGAGTGAAATCTGTGCAAAACACAAGATGTTGTGGTTGTGGTGTCGTCAAACCACATGATGTAGTGACTTTTTTGGCGTCCGATTGTATGGTGCCGATGCTTCTCATAGAAAAAAAAGAATGGATGGAAAAAGGCGGTTCGGACCAGCGGGGGAGGGACTTCAAACGCGCCTCCCTCTAAGGAGGAGCGGATGCGGGGAGGCGTTCCGGACCGCCGGGGATGTTTTGAGGAAGCACTTTTGCGCAGGTTTGTCAATACCGCAAACATCCGTTTGACGAAGAAAAGAGTGTTGAGATTCTCGGGGCTTTTCCATAAGATTAAGTCCCTGCCGCCCATGGGGCGGCAGTTCGTTTTTTCGGGTCCGTCCGTTGGTTTCAATGACGGCCGCTGTTGAGAAGGATTAAAAGAAGGACGACGACATGCTGACGGTTATCAAGAAGGACAACACGACCGAAGAATTCATTGACGAGAAGATCGTTGACGCGGTGAAGAAGGCGGCCTTCCGCTGCGACACGCTCATCGACGACGAGGGTCTCGCCCGCATCGTCAGTGAGGTCCGTTCGCGCCTTGAGGGCCGCGACGAGGTGTCCGTGCTTGAGCTTCACGAGCTTGTCATCGCCGTTCTCTCCGCCCAGCAGCACAAGCAGGTGGCGGAGGCCTATGCCGAATACCGCTACTACAAAACGACGTACGCCCGCACGTTCGAGCAGCTCCGTCAGGATGCCGACGACGTGCTGCGCCTCGGCGACCGCGAGAACGCTAACTACGACAGCTCGCTCGTCTCCACGAAGGGCTCCCTGATCAAGGGCTACCTCACGAAGAGCCTCTACAAGCAGTTCTATCTTTCGGGCAAGGAGAAGGCCCTGATCGAGCGCGGCGACATCTACATCCACGACCTGCGCGACATGATCCTCGGCTGCATCAACTGCTGCCTCTTCGACATCGGCCACGTCCTCAAGGGCGGCTTCGAGATGTCGAACGTCCAGTATTCCGAGCCCAAGTCCGTGCTTTCCGCTCTTCAGGTGATCGGTGACATCACGCTTGTGGCGACCGCCCAGCAGTTCGGCGGCTTCACGCTGCCCGAGCTTGACAAGGTGCTCCTGCCCTATGTCGAGAAGAGCCTCGCCGCCGCCCGCGCCACGTACCGCGACCTCGGCCTTGACGAGGATACCGTCGAGCGCGTCGCCTCGCGCGACGTCGTGCGCGAGCTCGAGCAGGGCTTCCAGTCCCTCGAATTGAAGCTCAACACCGTGCCGTGCAGCCGCGGCGATTTCGCCTTCACGACGATCACTTTCGGTCAGTGGAATCCCGAGCTCTTCACCGAGGAGGAGCGCGAGTGGCTCATGACGATCAGCCGCATCATGCTCCAGGTCCGCCGCAACGGCCACGGCAAGGACGGCAAGCCCGTCGTCTTCCCGAAGCTTGTCTATCTCTATGACGAGCGCCAGATCGAGGCCGACAAGTGGTCCGCCCAGCTCTTTGACGAGGCCGTCAGGACCTCCTCCGAGTGCATGTACCCGGACTACCTGAGCCTTTCGTCCGAGAACGGCAGCGTCTCCGAGATCTTCCAGCAGTACGGCGCCATCACGTCGCCCATGGGCTGCCGCGCCTTCCTCTCGCTCTGGTGCAATGAAGAGGGCAGGGCCGTCACGGTCGGGCGCTGCAACATCGGCGCCGTCTCGCTCAACCTGCCGATCATCCTCAAGCTCGCCCAGCTCCGTCATCCCGACACCTGGCGCAATGACTTCTGGCGCATTCTCGACGAGCGTCTCGAATTCATCCGCTCCTTCTTTAAGAAGCGCTACGACATCATCCGCAACCAGAAGTGCTCGAGCAACCCGCTCGCCTTCACGCAGGGCGGCTTCTACGAGGGCACGAAGAGCCCCGACGACCGCGTGGGCGACCTCGTGCGCTACATGACGGCCTCGTTCGGCATCACGGCCCTTGACGAAGCCACCTATCTCTGGAGCGGCAGGCGCCTCGTCGAAGAGGGCGGCGACTTCTCCGCCTCCGTGCTTCGCCACCTCAAGGAAAAGCTCGCGCAGTTCAAGAAGGAGGACGGCCACCTCTACGCCATCTACGGCACGCCGGCCGAGTCGCTCTGCGCCACGCAGGCCCGTCAGTACGACCGCTTCTGCCGCGACGAAGGCGTCGAGAACGTGTTCCGCTCGACCGAGCACTACAGCCCCGAGTACTTCACGAACTCTTTCCACGTCAACGTGACGGAGGACATCACGCCCTTTGAGAAGCAGGACCGCGAGTTCACGGACTTCCATCTCTGCGAAGGCGGCCACATCCAGTACGTGCGCCTCGACAACCCCGAGAACTTCGAGGCCGTCAAGGCGGTCATCCGCCGCGGCATGAAGAAGGGCTTCTATCAGGGCGTCAACTTCGACAGCGCCTACTGCGGCGACTGCGGCAGGCACAGCACGAACGTGCTCTTCAAGTGCCCGCACTGCGGCAGCGCGAACCTCTCCGTCATCTCCCGCGTCTGCGGCTACCTCGGCTACTCCAACGTCAACGGCATGTCCCGCATGAACGACGGCAAGATGGCCGAAATCCGCAACCGCAAGAGCATGTAAGGATCCTCCGATGAACTACATCGGCTTGAGCACCTGCGACACGGCCAACGGCCCCGGCGTGCGCGTCTCGCTCTTCTGCTCGGGGTGCACGCTACACTGTCCCGGCTGCTTCAACGAGGAGAGCTGGGACTTCGGAGCCGGGAGGCCCTTCACCGACGAAACCCTCGCGACGCTTCTCAAGGCGCTCGAGGAGGACTTCGTCGAGGGCCTCAGCCTGCTCGGCGGCGATCCGCTAGAACCCGAGAATCGGGACGAGGTCCTGAGGATCGTCAGGGCCGTGCGCGAAAGGTTCGGCAACACGAAGACCATCTGGCTCTGGACGGGCCGCCGCCACGAGAAGGTGGCGGACTGCCCCGTGCTCGAGTACGTCGACGTGCTCGTCGACGGTCCCTACGTCGAAAAGCTCAAGGTGCATGAAAAGGGCTGCTGGTTCGGAAGCTCCAACCAGCGCGTCATTCCCCTTCATCCCGCTGGCTGATTCGTTCCATGGCCGTCGATCTCTTCAACCGTCACTTCGACTTTCCCGTGCTTCTCGCCATCAGGGAGGCCTTCGAGTCGGGCACCTGGGACGGTTGGATGCGTGCGGTCACCGCGCTGGGCGATCACGGCGCCGTCTGGATCGCGCTCGGCGTCGCTCTTCTCCTCTTTCGCAGAACGAGGCTCACGGGAGCCGCAATCCTTCTCGCGCTCACTCTGGTCGCACTTGTCGGCAACATGGGACTCAAGCCGCTCTTTGATCGACTTCGTCCCTGCGACATCATGGGCTTCACGCTTCTGCCCGCGTGTCCGCCCGATCCTTCCTTCCCCTCGGGCCACACGGCCGCCTCCTTTGCGTCGGCCGCCGTGCTGTGGCTGCGCCGCTCGGCCTTCTTCCGGCCCGCCCTCGTGCTGGCGGCCCTCATCGCCTTCTCCCGCCTCTATCTCTTCGTGCACTTCCCTACGGACGTCATGGCAGGCATCCTGCTCGGGCTCTGTTGCGCCTGGTGCGCCGCGAGGGGCCTTGAATTCATTGCCGACAGGCGCCGCTGATGCCTCATCGAACCGTACGGTCCATGACGAAAAAGGTCCGCATCCCAGAGGGATGCGGACCGATCGGGCCGTTTGATCAAGCTCCGGTCACCAGAGGCCGATGAGTTTCCACCAGGTCATGCCGACGGTGAGCCACACGACGGTGTTGACCGCGCAGACGATGAAGCCGTTGCGCCACCATTCGCTCTGGCTCACGTAGCCTGTGCCGAAATAGACGGGGACGGCGCCGTTGCCGTAGTGGGTGAGCGAGATGGGAAGGTTGGCGAAGATGCCGAAGGCGACCGCGACCATCAGGGCGGGGGCGCCGCAGGCCGCCGCGACGGCGACGAAGGCGGCGTACATGGCGGAGATGCGGGCCGTCACCGAAGCGAAGCAGTAGTGCGAGTAGATGTAGATGAGCGAGATGATCAGGAAGGAGGAGATCCAGCCCATGTGCGCGCCCGCGATGCCGTTCGCAATGAAGGCAGCGGCCCACTTGATGAAGCCGGATTGGGAGAGGGCCGTGGCGAGCGCCATCAGCCCGCCCATCCAGAACATCGCGTCCCTGGCGCCCTTTTCGGCGAGGATGTCCTTCCAGGTGAGGACGCCGGCGATGAGCATGATGGAGACCGCGAGCATCGCGATCGGCGTGGCGCCCAGACCCGTGAGGCTGCCCGTGGCCCAGAGCACGAGTTCGTCGCGGGACATCGGCCCCATCTTCTCGAGTTCGTCACGCGCGATCTGACGTGCATTCGGAATCTGCCTGATTTCGGGCGGCGCAATCCTGAGGAGGACGAGCGGCACGAGGAGCAGGCAGACGAGGCCCGGCACGATGGCGGCGACCGCCCACTGCATTCAGGTGAGCTCGACGCCGATGGCGCTCGCGGCCAGACCCACGCAGAGCGGGTTGCCGGCCATCGAGGTGAGGGACATTATGCAGGTCACGGCGTCGGCATGGAAGCCGACCTGCATCAGGTACTTGCCGATGCGGCCTGCGGTGGGGTCGGGTTCGGAGTCGAAGGCGCTCGAGAGCGACTGGACGATCGGATAGAAGACGCCGCCTCCTCCTCGGGTCGTGGCCGACGGCATGGCGGGAGAGATGATGAGTTCTGCGAGACAGATCGAATAGCCGAGCGACGTGGCGCTCCTGCCGATCGCCTGAATGATGCGAAACGCAATGCGGCGGCCGAGCCTCATCTTGATGAAGCCGCGCGAGAGGAAGAACGCGCAGACGATGAGCTAGATCGTGCCGTTGCCGAAGCCCATCAGCGCGCCCTTCGTCTTCAGAATGCCGAAGAAGGCGCATAGCGTGAGCGACAGGAAGGCGGCGGCGCTCGAAGCGCGTTCGGGTGTGCGGGCGAGGGGCCCGCGCCATTCAATCATGTGCCTGCTCGAGGACGGATTCGGACGTCAAAACGCCGTCTTGTGGCCTGCGTCAAGCCGTCAAAGAGGGTTTGCAATTCAACTGAAATTTCACGTCTCTTATAAATGACAGCCCTAAGGCGTTTTGCCTACGGCGTATTCCCTTCGTGGGACAGGGTTTTGTCTTGAGTCAAAATACTCGGGGAACGTGCTCTCCGTCAGCACTTGAAGGCGGTGTCCGAGGCATCAGGAAGCAGGATGGGAAGGCGGGAGGAGGCCGCAGGGAGGATGGTGAAGGGGGCGGATGCGCGTTGCGGTTCCCTGAGGTGCAGGGAGCCGCAACGGCTGAGCGTGCGGGTCAGTGGTCGGACTTGATGCCTGCGCCGCACATGGTGATGAGCGTGTCGGGCGTGGGGCCGTAGAGCTCGCAGTAGCGGCCCCAGGCGGCGTAGTTGGCGGCCGTGGTGTGCTCGCAGTAGATGCCGCGGCGGGCGAGCAGGGCTCTGGCCTCGAGGATGCGGTCCTCGGGAGCGTGCACGACCCTGATGTCGTGGCGCTTCATCATGTCAAGGATCTCGCGGCCGCGCATCGGAACGCCGATGGCGATGCCCTCGGCCATCGTGGGCGCGGGCGTGACGCGTGCGGGATCCTCAAGCCCCGCCTCGCGGGCGCGGTAGAGCGGATCGCACTTCTCGCTCTGGAGCGAGATGATGTTGGGGAAGCGCTCGATTGCCCCCGAGGCGTGCAGATGCTCGAGCGCCTTGACGGCGCCGATGAAGAGCGTGCCGTTGCCGACGGGAATCACGATGTTGGCCGGGATACGGCCGAGCTGCTCGAAGGTCTCGTAGACGTAGGCCTTCATAGAAATTCGGCGCGGAAACCTCTGTCTTCAGACAGGGGAGGAAGCGCCGTCCTGCTTTCTAAGTTCGGTTAAATAGGTACTTCTCTTTTCGAGAAGCGTGAGTTTCCTCCAGCTGATACTAGGGGAAAGCTTTACGCCGTCCAGCCTCCGTACATCGAAGTAGCCGGACGATCTTCGCCCGAAGATGAAGCCGATTTGCCCAAGACATCTCACCTTGTCAAAGAGCCTGAAGCCATGGACGAGATAAGGTGACTGGTTGAGCTTGCGGTATCCGATCTTCGTACCGTCCTCAAGTCTCTTCGAGAGCACCGTGAACTTATGTATCTGACGGTTGTGCTTGCGCATCTGCCGCTGATGGAGGTAGACGCCTCGTCGAACGGCCTTGAGGTTTCCCGCGATGCAGTAGGCATCGACGCAATGCGTCTTGGGGAGTCCATGGGTGATGCGCGTGTGCTTCGTTAGATAGCCGTAGGTGTTCTCCACAGGCAAGCCAGGATGCGCCTTGCGAACGCGATCGAGCAATGTCCAACGCATGATGCCCATGAAGGCTTCCGCCCTGAACGATTGACCGCGCTTGACCTTCAACTTGATCTTCCCTGCGTGATAGGCCTTGTGGCAGGTCTCGCAGAGCGTTATCAGGTTGTTGGGCGCATCCCCGCCGGTTTGACGGCTTTCGAGGTGGTGCACGTTGAGGATCTTGTCCTTCGAACGACCGTGACAGTGTTGGCAAACGTGACCGTCCCTAAAGAGAACGTATTCACGCACGTTCCAAAAGCCGAGCTGATCGCCCTGCTGATAGTCCGTGCCCTCGACATCCGGATGCTTGATCTTCTGAATGTCGAAGGATGCCGTCTCGATCACGATCTTGGTGACAGGCAGCAGTCCGCAGATCGCATCAATGCGCGACATGTGCGCCTGAATGCGGTTTTCAACGGACGGTGCAAGCCAGCCCTTGTGTTTCGATCGGACACGGTTCAAAAAGCGCGGTGCACGGTAGCGCGTCTTGCGCTGGCGGCGCTCACGACGCAGCAAGAGCCGGGCAGCCAGAAGCCCCGTGATGTCCTGTCGAAGTTCGACTTCGGACGCAAAGACCTCTTCCTTTTCCGTCGTAGCGGAAAGGCCGACATGCTTTGCGCCTGCATCAACGCCCAGCGTCACGTTCTGCTTCGTTTCACCGGTGGCGATTCGAAGTTGAATCGTGAATGGCGTTCGACGCTTCACCACGGCTTTTCCAGCCTTGAGCAGATGCCTCGCCTTTGCAGGCGAGCACGGCATCAAGGGCTGACCGCGCATGTTCAAAACAAATACTTTCAAAGCATCTCCTTTGCGGATACCCGCAGGTTCCGCCTACACGGCCCGAAGGCCGGGTTGACATCCTTCGCCAATGTTGGAAGGGGTTTGGTGCCTGCAACACCGCTCCTACCTCTCAGAGCTTTTAATCACAGGCCGCAGAGCGTGGAACTAGGATGTACATCCCACGGTGCCTATACATTCCCAACCAACGTAGCGCCTCTCGAAAGAGGGGCGCTGAGGCTAGTCAATAAAGGCTCTTTCAAGCCTCTGCCTTTAGGCAGGGGTTATTGACGCCTTCGTAGAAGTACGGGTTGTAGACGTGGTTGGCGTAGTACGCGCCGCGTTCGGCCACCTGCGCGCGGCAGACGTCCGCGCAGTGGTCGCGCGTGCCCGGCACCACGTGCACCTTGGCGCCGTGGGACTCGATCATCGTGATCTTCTTGGGGCTCGTGCCTTCGGGTACGTAGATCTCGCATGCGATCCCGGCGCGGGCCGCGTAGGCCGCGACGGAGTTGCCCGCGTTGCCCGAGGAGTCCTGCACGCAGGTCCTGACGCCGATCGCCAGCATGTGGCTCACGAGCGTCGCCGCGCCGCGGTCCTTGAAGGAGAGCGTGGGCATGGCGTAGTCCATCTTGAGCAGGACGCCGTTTCTGCCGTCCATCTCGATCACGGGCGTCATGCCTTCGCCCATCGTGACGGAGCGCCAGATGTCGCCGTCCACGGCCATGAAGTCGCGGTAGCGGAAGATGCTCCATTCGGAGCGGTCGATGCAGGCGGGATCCCACGCGGGTGGCGTGAAGTCGAGCTCGAAGAGGCCGCCGCAGCGGCACTTGGGTTCATGGGTGTCGGCGGCGCATGCGGCGCCGCAGGAGGTGCAGACGTAGCCGGAGGTCATGTGGCTGTCTCCCAGAAAAAGAGATGCGGATCAGTTCTCGTCGAGCTCGGCCACGGCCTCGATCTCGACGAGGCAGCCGAAGTGCAGCTCGGGCACGGTGGCGACGAGGCGGCCGGGCTTGTGCGCGCCGAAGAATTCGGCGTAGACCTCGTTGATCGGGCCCCAGTACTCGCCCTTCGTGGTGAAGACACGGCAGTAGACGACCTGGTCGCGGCGCACTCCGGCCTCCTTGAGCACGCGGTCGACGTTGCCGAGCGCAAGGCGCGCATGGGCGCGGATGTCGCCCCGGCAGACCTCGCGCGTGTCGGGATCGATCGAGAGCTGGCCCGAGACGTAGAGCATGCCCTTCGAGATGATGCCCGGCGTGTAGTGGCCCTTGTTTTCACCCTTGAACGGGGGTTGGACGAATTTCATCAGAGTCTCCTTGTCTGGTCTGTGAATGCAGAACGCCCCGGACCGCAGGTCACGCGGTTCGGGGCGAGAAACAGGTGGCGGTCAGCGCTTGCCGCGGACTTCGTCGAGGTAGGAGTAGACGGTCACCTTCGAGATGCCGAGCTTTTCGGCGACGCGGTCGATGGCGCCCTTCACGAGGAAGACGCCGCGCTGGTCCATGAAGCGGATGAGCTCGATCCTCTTTTCTCGCGTCATCGAGCCCGAGGGAATGTCGCCCGTGATGTTGTCGACGAGGTCCGTCATGATCTCCATCACGGTGCGGTTCGTGTCGACGGGACAGACGTCCTCGTTTTCCTCGTCGGGCAGGAGCGGAAGTACGCCCTTGTCGATCCCGGGGAGCATCTGAGCGAGCATGTCGATCTGGCGGGTGATGCGCGTCGTGTCGACGTTGATGCAGAACGCACCCGCAATGTGCCCGTTCTCGTCACGGATGATCGAGGAGGAGCTGCGGATGAGGCGCCCCTCGTGGCGGAAGTAGAAGTTCGGGTTGACGTCGCCCGATTCGCCCGGCGAATGGATCGCCTTCGTGATCAGATGACGGAAGCTTTCGCCCACCTGGCGGCCCGTCACCTTGTTGTTGGCGACGTAGACGACCGAATGCTGCGGATCCGACAGGTCGTGAAGAACGACTTCAACGTCTTCGCCGAAGGTCTTGGCAACAAGGTCGGCAATCGGAACGTACGGGGCGAGTATGGGCTTCATAAGTGGATATATAAAAAAATTTATTGCTTGTAAAAATTTTTCTAGCTATAATTTCCTCCCGACGGGAACCCTTGCCTGAACGCCGGCTGAAGGCCGCGTCGGGACGGTGCTGAGAACCGCTAGACCCCATCATACAGTGGCGGCTCCTCTGCGTCTATAAAAAACTATACACTTGACGGGTTCCCGTAGACTTTTATGCTGAAACTCCCGGTCCGCGCATGAAAAGGCGCGCCCGGCCGAATCCTGCTTGAGAGGATGTTTTCATATGGACGAGCTGATTTACGGCGTCTGGAAGGGACGCGCGTACGACAACCGCCGCACGATCGACGGAAAGGCGCCCGAGGGCCTTCCGCTGAGCGAATTCCTCGCCTTCAACAGCGGCAATCCCGTTGCGGGCTTTGCCGGTCCCCAGGGCTTCCTGATGTTCGACAATCGCGTGACGCTCGCGGACGTGCTGCTTTCCTATTACAAGCGCGTCAGGGAGCTCGCCTGCGGCCGCTGCACGCCGTGCCGTGCGGGCGGCGTGATGATCGTCGAGGCGCTTGAAGCCGCCTGCGAGGGCAGGGGATCCGAAGTCGACTGGGAGCGCATCCGCGACATTGCCCTTCAGATGAAGGAGACGAGCCTCTGCGGCATAGGCCTCACGACGCCCGAGCCCATTCTCGGCGCGCTCGAGCACTTTCCCGAGCTTCTCGTCAACGCGCCCGTCATGCCCGCCACCCAGCGCGACTTCATCAGCGTGGCGACGGCCCCCTGCATTGAGGCCTGTCCCGCGAAGGTGAACGTGCCGCGCTACATCGACTACATCCGCGACGGCCACCCCGAGCTCGCCACGGGCGTGTTGCTACGCCATTATCCGCTCGTCGGCTCCTGCGGCCGCGTGTGCGTGCGCCCCTGCGAGACGGCCTGCGCGCGCAACCACGTCGACCGCCCCGTCGCGATCAAGGACCTCAAGCGCTATGCGGCCGACTACTGCGGCCAGACGATCGAGGCGCTCTTCAGGAACGAGCGCGTGGAGCCCACGCCCGTCTCGAAGCGCGTCGCCGTGATCGGCGCGGGTCCCGCCGGCATCAACTGCGCCTACCATCTGCTTCGCCGCGGCCACATGGTCGACATTTATGAAGAGCATGCGGGCGCGGGCGGCATGGCTCGCCTCGGCATTCCCGCCTACCGTCTGCCGAACTCGCTTCTCGAGACGGAGACGACCGCGATCGAGCGCATGGGCGGCCAGTACTTCTTCAACAGCCGCTTCGGGCGCGACTTCACGCTCGACTCGCTCTTCAGACGCGGCTACAACGCGGTCTTCCTCGGCGTGGGCTGCGCGCTCGGCCAGTACCTCAACCTGCCGGGCGAGGACAAGTCCGCCGACGGCTACCTCAAGGGGCTCGACTTCCTCGTCGACGTCGAGGGCCACCAGAGCCGCGGCGAGCCGATCGAGCTTGACGGCGACGTCGTGGTCGTTGGCTGCGGCAACGTCGCCATGGACTGCTGCCGCACGGCCCGCCGCCTGATGAAGGGCGGCAGGGTGACGGTCTCCTACAGGCGCACCCGCGCCTCCGCCCCCGCGGACCCCGAGGAGATCAAGGCCGCCATGGAGGAGGACATCGGATTCGAATTCCTGACGGCGCCCGTTGAGGTGATCGTCGAGGACGGCCGCGTCACGGGCATCCGCCTCGTGCGCATGGCCGAAGGCGAGCCCGACGCCTCGGGCCGCCGTTCCGTCAGGCCCGTCGAGGGGAGCGAATTCGTCGTGCCGTGCCGCTATGTGATTGCCGCCATCGGCCAGAAGCTCGACACGTCGATCTTCTGCGAGGCCGACGGCATCCGACTCACGAAGCGCGGCACCATCGAGGTCGACGAGTCGCTGCGCACTTCGCGCGAAGGCGTCTTCGCGGGCGGCGACGCCTCCTCGGGCCCGACGTCCCTCATCTGGGGCATGGCCCAGGGCCAGAACGCCGCCATGGCGATCCACGAGTACCTGATGACCGACGCACCGGGGTTCAATCCGCGCCTGCGCTTTGCGGACCTCATCAGGAAGGCCGACCTTCTCGGCAAGTGCGTGCCCGACCGTCCCGTCGTCTTCAGGCCCCGCAGGGAGATCGGCATGCTGTCCGCCGCCGAGCGCGTGGGCAACTGGGAGGAGGTCGAGCACGGCCTCACCGAGTCCGACGCCCGCGAGGAGGCGAAGCGCTGCCTGCGCTGCTACCGCCTCTTCGGCGTGAAGACGCTCTTCCCGATCCCCGGCAAGAGCGCCATGGACGAACTCTGATCGCGTGAAGGAGACCCCCAGAATGCTGGCCATGATCAATCAACAGCCCGTCGAGTTTACCGAGGGCGAAACCATTCTCGAAGTCGCCCGGCGCACGGGCACCTTCATCCCGACGCTTTGCGAATTTGCGGCGCTCAACCATCGTCCGGGCACCTGCCGCATGTGCCTCGTCGAGGTCACCCGCGCCGACGGCACGAGCCGCGTGGTGACGGCCTGCGAGACCCGTCTTGTCGAGGGCGACGTCGTCGACACCTGCTCGCACAAGGTCCGCCGCATGCAGAAGCTCCAGGCGGAGCTCCTCTTTTCGGACCACTGCGAGACCTGCTCGGGCTGCGCGCGCCACGGCGCCTGCGAGCTGCAGAAGGTCGCCCGCGTCGTGGGCCTTGACGTCACGCGCCTTTCGGGCCGCCTCGCAACGCGTCCCGTCGAGACGGACGCCTCGGCCAACGGCCTCGTCTTCACGCCCGGCAAGTGCATCCGCTGCCTTCGCTGCATCGAGGCCTGCCGTCAGGTTCAGGGCATCGGCGTCATCAAGCTCGACCATACGGGCACCAACGCCGCGGTGAGCTTCGGCGGCCCCTGGGGCGAATCCGAGACCTGCATCCAGTGCGGCCAGTGCGCACTCGTCTGCCCGACCGGTGCCCTAGCCGTCAAGGACCAGACCGACCGTGCGCTCGACTGGTTCGACGATCCCGCAGTCACGACCGTCGTGCAGTTCGCGCCCGCCGTGCGCGTGACGATCGGCGAGAGCATCGGCGCGCGTCCGGGCGAAAACCTGCAGGGCAGGATCGTCGCCGCGCTTAGGAAGCTCGGCGCCGACTGCGTGATGGACACGCGCTGGTCCGCCGACGTGACGATCATGGAAGAGGGAACCGAGTTGCTCGAACGCCTTCGCAGGCAGAAGGAGGCGGGGACGCTGCACGGGCATCCCGACACGATGTTCACCTCCTGCTGCCCGGGCTGGATCAACCACATCGAGAAGAACCGCCCCGACATGATCCCGCACATTTCCTCGACGAGGAGTCCGCAGGCGATCTTCGGCGCGCTCGCCAAGACCTGGCTTCCGAAGACGCTCGGCATTCCCGCGGAGCGCATCCGCTCGATCTCGATCATGCCCTGCACGGCGAAGAAGGACGAGGCCGCGCGCGAGCTTCTCAAGCACGGCGGCGAACCGGACGTGGACCTCGTGCTCACGGTCCAGGAGTTTGCGGCCATGCTCGACCGTCGCGGGATCGACCTCATGAGCCTCGAGCCCGCCGAATTCGACTCGCCCTTCATGAGCGAAGGTTCGGGCGCCGCGCAGCTCTTCGCGACGACGGGCGGCGTGATGGAGGCCGCGCTCAGGACGGTCTCGGCGCTTGCGGGCGGACCCGATCTCGGCCGCATCGCCTTCGAGCCCGTCAGGGGACTTGTGACCTTCAAGGAGGCCGAAGTCGAGACGGAGGCCTTCGGCAAGCTGAGGATTGCGGTCGTGCACGGCATGCGCGCGGCCGACGAGGTGATCAGGATGGTGCGCGAGGGTCGCTCACCCTACCACTTCGTCGAGGTCATGGCCTGTCCCGGCGGCTGCGTGGGCGGCGGCGGAACGGTGCGCGGCATCGTCTGGCGCAGCACGCTCGAGCGCAGGCAGAACGCCGTCTACAGCACCGACGCCTCGATGAAGCTGCGCACGTCGCACGAAAACGAGGACGTCGTGAGGCTCTACAGGGACTTCCTCGGCGAGCCCGGCAGCCCGCTTGCGCACGAGCTTCTGCATTGTGAATACAGGGAGCGCGAACGCCGCTCCGAAAAGCCCGACTACCGCACCATCGAGTCGGCCGTCGAGCTCGCCAGCGTTTGATTTCCGAGCAGGGCGTCCGCAGGCGCATCCGCCTGCGGGGCCGTGCATAATAAGCAGACAATCCGGTTAAACATCCGAATTCATTTTCATCCTGAATGCTTCAGGATCAAGGAGAAGAAACCATGAAAGCACCCGTTCGCGTGACGGTGACCGGCCCCGCCGGCCAGATCGGCTACGCCACGCTCTTCCGCATCGCCTCCGGCGCCATGTTTGGCCCGGACCAGCCCGTGTTCCTCACGCTGCTCGAACGCGCCAACCCGACCTCCGCCGCCGCCCTCAAGGGCGTGATGATGGAGCTCTCCGACTGCGCCTTCCCGCTTCTGGCCGGCATGCGCGCCGTTCAGGATCCCGTCGAGGCCTTCCGCGACTGCGAGGTCGCGCTCCTCATCGGCGCCCGTCCGCGCGGTCCCGGCATGGAACGCGCGGACCTGCTCGAGGCCAACGCCGCCATCTTCCGCCAGCAGGGCCAGGCCCTCAACGTCGCCGCCAGTCGCAACGTCAAGGTGCTCGTCGTCGGCAATCCGTGCAACACCAATGCCTGGATCGCCATGAAGAACGCCCCGGATCTTGATCCGAAGTGCTTCTCCGCCATGCTCCGCCTCGACCAGAACCGCGCCATGTCGCAGCTCGCCGAAAAGACGGGCGCCCCCGTCGCCTCGATCGAGAACATGGCCGTCTGGGGCAACCACTCCCCGGCCATGGTTCCCGACATCACGTTCGCCACGGTCGAAGGCAAGGCCGCTCCGTCCCTCGTCGATGACGAATGGGTGAAGAACGACTTCATGCCGACCGTCGCCAAGCGCGGCTCCGCCATCATCGCCGCCCGCGGCGCGAGCTCCGCCGCCTCCGCCGGCAGCGCCGCCATCGACCACATCCACGACTGGTTCTGCGGCTCCGAAGGCCGCTGGGTCACGATGGGCGTTCCGTCCGACGGCTCCTACGGCGTCCCCGAAGGCATGGTCTTCGGCTTCCCCTGCATCGTGAAGGAGGACGGCTCGTACGAAATCGTCAAGGGTCTCGAACTCATCGAGGACACGAAGGCCCGCATCGCGAAGAACGTTGCCGAGCTTCAGGGTGAACAGCAGGCCGTCGCCGCCTTCATCCCGAACTGATCGACGCTCCGCCGCCGACGCACGCACCTGCAGGCGCCTGCGGCGAGTTCCGTTCCGAGCCCATCGGACGCCCGCGAGGCGTACGGTGGGCTTGATCACATCTGCAGGATCCCCGCGCAGGCCGACCACCTTCGCAGGACACAGCCCACAGCCTTGAGGAGAGTTAATCCATGACCAACTGTCTCCGTCCCGCCGACCCCGTCGGCCGTCTGCTTACCGACCCCGAAGTCGCTACCCCCGCCTTCGTCATCGACGACGCGAAGCTGCAGGTGAACCTTGACTGCGCAAAAGAGAAGGCCGCCCGTCTCGGCGTGACCCTGCGCCCGCATCTCAAGACCCACAAGTCGATCGAGATCGCCCGCCGCCAGATGCTTTCGCCCGAAGGACCCGCCACCGTCTCCACGCTCGCCGAGGCCCGCTACTTCGCCGAAAACGGCGTGAAGGACCTGATCTACGCCGTGGGCATCGCCCCGCAGAAGCTCGCCGACGTCGCCGCCATCCGCGAAGCCGGGTGCGATCTGAAGATCATCCTCGACAACGTCGCGGCCGCGAAGGCCGTCAGCGCCTTCTGTGCCGGGCGCGGCGTCACGATTCCCGTCCTCATTGAGGTCGACTGCGACGGCCACCGCTCGGGCGTCAGGCCCGAAAGCGAACTCCTCATCGAGATCGCGCGCGCCCTTAAGGACGGCGCCGAGCTCGCGGGCGTTCTCACGCACGCGGGCGCAAGCTACGACGTCGAAAACCTCGCCGTCATCCGCTGGGCCGCCGCCAATGAGCGCGACGGGATCGTGACGGCCGCGAACCGCCTGAGGGAGGCGGGCTTTGAGGTGCGCATCGTCTCGATCGGCTCGACGCCCACCATGACCCATGCCGAGGACGAGACGGGCGTGACCGAAATCCGCGCGGGCGTCTATGCGCTCGGCGACCTCTTCATGATGAATCTCGGCGTCGTGCCGATGGACCGCATTGCAGGCACGGTGCTCTGCACCGTCATCGGCCACCAGCCTGAAAAGGGCCAGGTGATCGTCGACGCGGGCTGGATGGCCATGTCCCGCGACCGCGGCACCGCCCGCCAGCACTGCGACTTCGGCTACGGCCTCGTCTGCGACGTTGACGGCAGGCCGCTTCGCGGCTGCGACATCCGCATGACGGGCGCCAATCAGGAACACGGCATCATCGAGGCCGCCGCAGGCGACCGACTCAAGCCCGAGGACCTGCCCGTCGGCACGCGCCTTCGCATCATGCCCAACCACGCCTGCCCGACCGCGGCGCCCTATGAAAAGCTCCTTCTCGTCAACGAGGAGGGACGCGTGACGGCCGCGCTCGATCACGTTCGCGGCTGGTGACGCCTTCTTTTCGTCGTCTTGAGGCGCGGGCCACCGCCCGCGCAGCCTTCGGGGCGTCCGTTCTCATCGGAACGGGCGCCCTTTTTGACGTTCTTCTTTCGCCCGCTTTCGGGCGGGATCCCCCAGTCGGGATTTTCCCGCAAGTTGTTGCCGGCCTTTTCAGGCATCGGGAAAACGCGGGCAACGTGTCGCCTTTCGACGGCGTTGCGCCGCAAGCTCTTCGCGGACAGGCGTTTTGGAAAGTGTAAGAGATGTAATGCACAATCATGGATAACACCATGAGCGGTAAGGATTTCCCGTGGTGTCGGGGCCTGGGGTCTCAACGTAGACTCAACGCACGTGCTTCGACAGGGGCCGCCCGAATGCGTGCAGCGTGTCGGACACGGTGACCATCAGTCCGGATTTCCGACCAGAATCCGGAGACCTTTTCGACATGAAGGAGAGAATCATGTCGCTGTCACGCCGTTCGCTCATGCAGACCGCCGTTCTCGGCTCCGTCGCCGCCCTTGCGGGCGCTGCGGGTTCCGCCCAAGCCAAGATCAAGAAGCCGCTTCCCGCTCAGAAGGTGAGCGAAAAGCGCCGCGTCCTCATCCAGTCGAGCTCCCACTACCACACGTCGGGCTACCTCGACTTCGCGGGCGAGCAGTACGAGCAGCTCTACGGCAGCACGAAGTACGAGATTCTCTTCATCCCCTATGCCAAGGTTGCGGGCACTTACGACGGGTATGAAAAGCAGGTTCAGGACGCCTTCAAGCCCTTCGGCCACAAGATCGTCTCGATCCATCGCTTCAAGGATCCGCAGAAGGCCGTTCGCGAAGCGTCCGCCATCGCGGTGGGCGGCGGCAACACGTGGGCGCTCGTCACCCGCATGTACGAGGCCGGCATCATCGACCTGATCCGCGACCGTGTCAACGGCGGCATCCCGTACTGCGGCTGGTCCGCCGGCGGCAACGTCGCCTGCCCGACGCTGCGCACGACGAACGACATGCCGATCGCCGAACCGCCGTCCTTCAACACCTTCGGGTTCATCCCGTTCCAGACGAACCCGCACTTCATCTCCGCTGCGGGCACGTCCGGCCTCAACAACGAAACGCGCGAAGACCGTCTTGAAGAGTTCCTGTGGTACAACAAGGACGAGGAAGTCATCGGTTTGCCCGAAGGCACCGCTCTCTTCGTGACCGGCGAACATGACTGCGAAGTCATCGGTCCGAAGGACGCCGAAGCCCTTTACTGGTTCCGCCAGGCCGAGATGGGCATGAGGCTCGAGCGCATCGCGCTCGGCACGAAGTTCGACCTTCGCAAGATCGTCCCGGGCGGCAAGCTCTGAAACGCATGACGCTCTGAGTCCGAAGTCAGTGACTTCGGGAAACGCCCGCCGAGGCTCGCGCCCGGCGGGCGGTTCTTTTTGTGCGGCAGTGATGGCGATGGAGGAGAAGCCGAGGCGTTTTCCCCAGCCGCCTGGCATGACCGCTGCGACGGTCAAAGTTCCTTCAACCTGAGCGCTCGCTTCACAGAAACAGCCGCAGGAAGCCTCCGAATTCATTCGGATGGAGGAATGCGG
>OJOH01000340.1_pt1 | contig 33533 bp, 31 predicted proteins | sample 1598201 | NCBI WGS metagenome assembly OJOH01 (sample SAMN03922462, study PRJEB24848) | human gut metagenome | isolation source: stool sample | host: Homo sapiens | place: Germany | collected 2009-11 | reverse complement strand
TCTACACTATCCTCTTCGTCGGCAGCGTCAGATGTGTATAAGAGACAGTGGCTATGGTATTCCCCGTAGCCGGGGCGATCACCAGAACATCCAGCAGCCCCTTGGGACCGATGGGCTCCACAGACGGGATGTCACAAAGCACCTCATGCCCTGTCAAATCCTCCAACCGCTCCATCAGGTCATCAGAGGTCCCGAAGCGGGTATCCGTGAAGGCGGAGATCTCCGACGCGATAGGGATGACTGTCTCATACAGCTGCACCAGCTTCTCCAGCTCCGCCAGCACCTTTTCATGGGTGCAGAAGGAGCCGCACATCGCAAATCCGACCCGTTCTTTTCTCACACAGGGTCACCTCGTTCTTTTAAAATGTAGTCGACTGCGTCCCGGATAGCCACCGCCGCTGCGGCAGGCACCATCCGCCCCGGCAGGGAGCGGGCCCATACGTGGGGCAGTCCCAGCTCCTCTGCAGCAGCTAGGTCGATGCCCTGGACGGAGGCCAGCTCCACACACAGGCAGCCCTTCGGCAGCTGCGCCAGCAGCAGGTGGCCCAGGACGGGCGAGGGGACCGTGTTGAACACGGCGCCGAAGTCACACAGCGCACCATCGAGGCGTCCGGTGTCCAGCGCCTGCCAGCCATAGGCACGGATCCAAGCCAGGTCCGCCGGTTTTCTGGCAGTGACTGTAACATGGGCGCCCAGCCCATGAAGCCGATAGGCCAGCAGCTTTCCGATCCGCCCGAAGCCCAGCACCAAACACTCCATCCCCAGGAGCGTCCGGTCCAGATGCTCCATAGCGATCTGGAGGGCCGACTCCGCCGTGGCCGCCGCGTTGGCAACGGTCAGCTCTTCCCGCTGGAAGTAGTCCACCAGCGTCAGCCCGCAGTTCTCAGCCTCTATCTGCTGGGCGGGACGAACCTGCCCTGCCAGCAACAGCTGGCCGGGACTGAAACGGCGGAACAGCGCACTGGTGGGCAGATCCTCCGTCTCACTGTTTAGTATCCCGTCCTCCCGGCAGAGCGGCAGCGGAAGGATCACCACGTCCGCCGCCGCTGCCTGCGCAGGCAGATCCGGGCATCCGGCCACTCCGCTGGTCCAGACCGTGCGCCCTTCCTCCGCCAGCAGCCGTGCAAGCTCTGCCTGCCGCCGATCTCCGCCGATCACGCCAAAGGTCTTGTTCATCCGGCATTCCCCCTCAAGCCATGGTATGCACGGCGGGGGCGGCGGTGATTGCCTTTCCTGTTTGGATGTGATACGATACATGTGGTCAAACTCTCCCGAAAGGAGTCCTCACCATGAAATTTTCCTATCTGCTCTTTGACGCGGATGACACCCTGTTCGACTTTCCAAAAGCCGCGGCCCGTGCCTTTTCCGCCATGTGCCGGAGCAACGGCGTTCCGGATACGCTGGATACCCGCGCCCTCTACCACCGGATCAACCAGGAGCTGTGGGCAGCCTTTGACCGGGGAGAGGTCTCCAAGGACTATGTGACGTTGGAGCGTTTTGTGCGCTTTTTTCAGGCGTTGAAGCTGCCGCGGGACCCAGACAAGTGCAACCGGGATTACCTCACTGCCCTGGGTGCCGGGGTCTATCCCCTGCCTCATGCGGAGGCGGTCTGCCGGGAACTGGTCCGCCGGGGGCACAAGCTGTACATCGTCACCAACGCTGTGGCCTCCGTCCAGCGCAGCCGCCTGCAGGGCAGTGTGTTCGCAGATCTCATCACGGACGCCTTTATTTCCGAGGACGCCGGAGCCTCCAAGCCGGACCCGGCTTATTATGCCTATGTCCGCTCCCGCATACCCGGCCTGACGCCGGAGAACGGTCTCGTGATCGGAGACTCCCTCTCCACAGACATCCGGGGCGCCAACAATGCCGGACTTCCCTGCTGCTGGTACAATCCTGCTGGAAAGGCCCGGCCGGAGGACCTGCGGATCGACTATGAGATCCGGGACCTGCGGGAGCTGCTGGATATTGTCTGAGAGTATGCTTTCCTGTTTGAATCTGAAAAATCCCGGTGAGTGCCCTCCAAGACGCCTCACCGGGATCATTTCATCTTCAAAACAGAGAGCCGCGATCAGAAACAATAAGAGACCGGATCCCTCCGGTCTCTTACCCTTTCTCTCTGCGCAGGAACGCGCATGGCCGGGTGCCCCCTCACAGCCACGCCGTCTCCAGCAGTTCATCCTTCTTGGCCCGGGTCATCAGCTCTGCTACCACGCCCCGGATCTGCTTGCCCTGATAGAGGACTTCGTAGGCACAGCGGCTGATGGGCATTTCCACGCCTACCCGCTCACTGAGCTGGTGAATGCTCTCCGCGGCGAAGTATCCCTCCACCACGGCGCCTACTTCCTCCATGGCCTCCCGGGGCGTTTTGCCTTGGCCAATGAGGATGCCCGCCCGGCGATTCCGGGAGTGCATGGAAGTGCAGGTCACGATCAGATCCCCCATACCGGCCAAGCCGCCGAAGGTCTGCCGGGAGCCCCCCAGCTTCTCCCCCAAGCGGGTAATCTCCGCCATAGCCCGGGTCATCAGCAGGGCTTTGGTATTGTCCTGATAGCCCAGACCGTCGCACACACCGCAGCTGAGGGCAATGACGTTCTTCAGCGCCGCCGCCAGCTCCACGCCCACGACGTCGCCGCTGGTGTACACCCGGAAGTAATCGTTCATGAAGGCGTCCTGCACAAAACGCGCCGCATCCACATCCAAGCAGGCGGCCACGCAGCCGGTGGGCAGGCGGATCCCCACCTCCTCTGCATGGGAAGGGCCAGAAAGAACTGCTACTTTACAGATATTCCCCGTCTCCTCCTGGATCACTTGGCTGAGACGCAGATTTGTGTCCCGCTCAATCCCCTTGGAAACGGACACCACCACAGTCTTCTCCGTGAGATACGGGGCCATTTTTTTGGCTGTCTCCCGCACGGCAAAGGAGGGCGGTGCGCTGACCACCAGGTCGGCGCCCCTCAAGCAGCCCAAATCCCCGGTGATGTGGAGGGATTCCGGCAGATGGACGCCCTGCAAAAGCGGGTTCTCCCGGGTCCGGGCCATCTCCGCCGCCTTGGCGGGGCTGTGGGACCAGAGATAGGTCTCGTGTCCGTTGTCGCACAGGATCTGGCTGAGGGCCGTGCCCCAGCCGCCGGAGCCCAATACAACTGTTTTCATCTGTATTCCTCCCCCTCAAATTAGGAATCCGGAGTTAGAAATCGAGCTGTTTCGCCTATGGCGAAACAATTCCATTTTGTCCGGCTCTGCCGGACCGCACCATGCCGCATTCCTAATTTTTTTTGCGGTGTACGCTGAATTTATTCTCGTTGCCATGGATAAGGCGGACGATGTTGCTCCGGTGCTTCCACAAAATCAAGGCTCCCAGGAGAAACGCCAGGAGCACGATGACCGGATCCGGATAGAAATACCAAGTGGCAAAAGGGAAGCTGGCCCCAGCCCAGACAGATCCCAGAGATACATACTTCGTCAGCAGGAATAAGAGCAGAAATCCCACCCAGACCACCAGGCCGATCCGCCAGTCGATCATCCAGACGATGGTGCCGCCGGAGAGGATGCCCTTGCCGCCCTTGAAGTGGAACATGCAGGGAAACATGTGACCCAGCAGACAGAACAGGGCAGCCCAGTATTTGAACAAGACCACATAATAGACCGTCATCTCCGTACTCAGCGGCATATCCGGCATCATCCTGGGATCAAACCCGCCGCCGATGTGAGCCGCGATCAGAACCGCTATTACGGCTTTGAGGACATCACATAAGATTACCACAAAAGTCAGCGGTCCACCAAAGGTACGGTAAAAATTGGTTAATCCTGCATTGCCGCTGCCATGCCTGCGAACATCGTCTCGCAGGATGTATTTAGAAATAATGACCGCCCCATTGAAACAGCCGCAGAAGTAGGCGATCGCAGCCACCAGCCACAGTTCCATCCGGGAAATGAGAAACCATACCACTGCGCCCATTCTCACCCCTCCTTCTCGCCCCGCTGGCGGATGGAGAGGGTGATAGGCGTGCCCTCCAGGCCAAAGGTGTTCCGCAGGCAGTTCTCCAGATACCGCTGGTAGGAGAAGTGGAACAGGCGGCTGTCGTTGCAGAACACCACAAAGTGGGGTGGCCGGATGCCCACCTGGGTCATGTAGTAGATCTTCAACCGGCGGCCCTTGTCGGAGGGGGGCTGAACCCGTGTCTGGGCATCCGCCAGGACGCTGTTCAGCATACCGGTGGTGATCCGGGTGCTGGCCTGGTTGGAGACATAGTCGATCAGCCCGAACAGCCGGTCCACCCGCTGGCCGGTCTTGGCTGAGATGAACAGGATGGGGGCGTAGGTCATGAAGGCCAGGCCGTTGCGGACCTCTTCCCGCATCTTGTCCATGGTCTTGCCGTCCTTTTCGATCAGATCCCACTTGTTGACCACGATGATGCTGGCCTTCCCGGCTTCGTGGGCCAAGCCCGCCACCTTGGTGTCCTGCTCGGTGACGCCTTCGGTGGCGTCGATCAGGATCAGGCACACGTCGCTGCGCTCAATGGCCAGGGTGGCCCGGAGAACGGAGTACTTCTCGATGTCCTCCTCCACCTTGGACTTGCGGCGGATGCCGGCGGTGTCAATGAAGACGAACCTGCCCTGATCGTTTTCAAAGTAGGAGTCGATGGCGTCTCGGGTGGTGCCGGCCACGTTGGAGACGATGACCCGCTCCTCCCCCAGGATCTTGTTCACCAGGGAGGACTTGCCGGCGTTGGGCTTGCCGATAACAGCCACCTTGATGGCGTCGTCCTCCTCCTCTTCTTCCTCCTCTGGGGGGAAGTACTGGAGACAGGCGTCCAGCAGGTCGCCGGTGCCGTGGCCATGGACAGCCGAGACAGCGATGGGATCCCCCAGTCCCAGGTTGTAGAACTCATAAAAGTCCGGGTCCGGGACACCGGTGGAGTCCATTTTGTTCACTGCCAGCACGATGGGCTTGCCGCTGCGCAGCAGCATGTTGGCCACCTCCTGGTCAGAGGCGGTGAGGCCCGTGCGGACATCCGTCAGAAAGATGATGACAGTGGCGTTCTCGATGGCGATCTGGGCCTGATCCCGCATGAAGGACAGGATCTGGTCGTCGGTCCGGGGCTCGATACCGCCGGTGTCGATAAGGGTGAAGGACCGGCCGTTCCAGTCCGTCTCCCCATAGATGCGGTCCCGGGTGACGCCCGGGGTGTCCTCCACAATGGAGAGGCGCTTTCCAATGAGTTTGTTGAACAGCATGGACTTGCCCACATTGGGCCGGCCCACGATGGCGACGATGGGTTTCACCGGCGCTCACTTCCCTTCTTTATCAAGCAGACATACATGGTTATATTATACCCAGTGACCGGCGAAATGGCAAGACGTCCTCCGATTTTTACACAGTATGGACGCAGAAAAAGGAGGGAAGATGTTGCTCTTCCCTCCCGATCCACAGGGCACGTCTTATTTCGCCACCACGGACTTGACAACCTTGACCTCGCGGCCGTTGTAAGTACCGCACTCCTGGCACATTCTGTGAGGCAGGTGCAGCGCACCGCATTTCGGGCATTTGACGAGGCCGGGAGCCGCCAGCTTCCAGTGGGAGCTGCGGCGCTTGTCGCGTCTAGCTTTGGATACTTTTCCCTTAGGTACTGCCATTGTGACACCTCCTTGATCTTTCAAAGGCAGCGGAGTCGCCCCCGGCCTTATTCATTCGTTCTCTCTGTTCTCTAAAAGCTTTGCCAGGACCGCCAGACGGGGATCCGTCTCCTTCCCGCAGGAGCAGGGGCCGAGGTTCAGGTCGGCACCGCACCGGGGGCACAGTCCTTTGCAATCTTCCGAACACAATGTCTTGGTGTCCATTCCAAGGATGAACGCCGTGCGGGCCAGATCGCCCACATCCACTTCCCCATCCTCCAGCAGGACGATCTCGTCGTTGTCCTCGTTCTGGAGCTCTTCCGCCAATAGGCAGCGAAAGGGAACGGTCTTGTCCTGAAGAAACGCCTTGCCGCACCGGTCGCAGACCGCGTCCAGCGTGGTCCGGGCCGTCAGCTCCAGCTCCAGGAGATCCGCGGTGTTGCTCACCGCGCCCTCCACCTCCACAGGGCGGCTGATGGGATGCCGTCCGGCAAATTCCACGTCGGACAAGTCCAGAGAAAACTGGAACGTCAGGCGCTTGCCAGGGGCATGCAGTATGGGTCTTACATCAAAACGCATAAGCTACCTCGTAATGACACGAATAGTATTATAAGGGATGTGTGCCCGGTTGTCAAACAATTTTTTCATGTTTTTGCCGTTTCCGGGCAAATTTTTTCGTTTCCGGGCAGGCGCTCTGTTCAGCTCTCCTCTTCCCGACGCTTCTGCCAGCCGGTGATGTCGATGCCCAGGATCACATTGCGGAAGCCCTCCTGCAGCCGGGCATAGGTGGTGATGTTGTAGATGTCCTTGGGCCGGCGGGTGTTCCAGCCGTCCCGCAGCCGCTCTGCCAGCTCTTGGCACAGGGGCTCCTCCAGTCCCAGCAGCATGGGGGAAAGATACGTCACCAGCATCTGCTTTTCCCGGGCCTGGACCATGGTCCGGTTCCAGGGGCGCTGGCGTTTCCACCCTGCCTCCAGCAGGTCCAGCAACTGCTCCGCCAGTACCCGGCGGCCGTCAGGGTCCTCCGCCGTCTCCCGGACGGCCTCCATGTACAGTGGTCCGAATCGCTCCGTGTAGGTCCGGAAGGCGCTGGTGTACTCCCGGCGGGTGAACCGCTCGTTGTAATAGCGCGCCTCCTGCACGGCGGCGCAGAGCTCTTCCAGCTTCATTCCTCGTCCCGTCCCTTCTGGTCCGCTTCGGGTCCGACCTGTTCTGCAGGTGTCGCCGGACGCTTCTGCTCCGGCAGGGCGTCGTCCTGGCTCCAGCTATCCGGGTCGTCCTTGTGAGCCTTGGCGTACTGGTACGCCTTCCACTCCCGCCAAAGCACCATCGCCCCTGCCGCGGCGAACACTGCGCCCGCCGCCGCGTTCAGAGCCACGGTTTCGGCGGTCCCGTCCCAGATGCCCTTCATCAGCTGGTAGGCCAGATACAGCAGGTAGCCCCCTGCCAAGACCCGGAAATAGTTCACCCAGCCCCGCTGTTTGTTTCCGTCATGCTGCGCCATACGTCCAGTTTCTCCTAACCGATTCAAAAAATTCTCTCCCCGCTTTACAAGCGCCCGGCAAACAGGTATGATGGTAGCATCAAATACTTGCCCATCGGAGGATGCCATGCGGGAACTCACCATTGGAAAAAACGACGCCGGACAGCGGCTGGACCGCTTTGTGGCCAAAAGCCTGCCCCTGCTGCCCCCCACCCTGCTGCAGAAATACATCCGCCTCAAGCGGATCAAAGTCAACGGCAGGGGTGCCAAGCGGGACACACGGCTGGAGTCCGGCGATATTTTACAATTATATATCAACGACGAGTTCTTTGACAAGCCCTCTGAGGAAAACATCTTTCTCACCGTGTTCCGTCCCCAGCTGGACATCGTGTACGAAGACGAGAATCTGCTGCTGGTGAACAAGCGGCCGGGGCTGGTGGTCCACGCCGATGAGACGGAGAAGGTCAACACCCTCATCAACCACATTCAGGCCTACCTGTACCAGAAAAAAGAGTGGAATCCCAAATGGGAGAACGCCTTTGCGCCCGCCCTGTGCAACCGGATCGACCGGAACACCGGCGGCATTGTCATTGCCGCCAAGAACGCGGAGACCCTGCGGATCATAAATGAGAAGATCAAAAACCATGAGGTGGAGAAGTCTTATCTCTGCATCACCGTAGGCCGCCCCAAGCCAGTGGAGGGGAAGATTGCGGGCTTTCTTTTAAAAGATGAGGCGAAAAAGCAGGTGGCTTTCTATCGCCGTCCCATTCCCGGCGGAAAGACTGCCGTGACCCTGTACCGGACTCTGGAGACCCGGGGCCCGCTGTCTTTGGTAGAGTGTCGGCTGCTCACCGGCCGGACCCACCAGATCCGGGTGTCCATGACGGAGATCGGCTGTCCCCTGCTGGGGGACGGCAAGTACGGCCGGGGGGATGTGAACCGCCGCTACGGCGAGACCCGGCAGGCCCTGTATTCCTACCAGCTGGCCTTCCCTTTCCCCACGGACGCCGGGGCGCTGAATTACCTGCGGGGCAGGGTCTTCACCGTGGCGGATGTGCCCTTCCGGGACAAGTATTTTCCCGCGCCGGAAACTCCTAAAAAAATTCCCGTAAAACCCCGGTGAAATCTTTGATTTTGCTTGACTTTTCGCCACACATCGGATATAGTTTGTTATTGCTGAATTTCGACGAGAAAGGTTCCCCCTCAACAGAGAAAAGAGGCGTTTCATTGTAATCAAAATTATTATGAAATGGGGGAGGATACATGTCCAAAGAGTTGATTCGTCTGCGGAACATCCGTATGGCGTTTGACGACGAAGTGGTTCTCAACGATTTAAACCTCTATATCAACGACAAAGAATTCCTCACACTGCTTGGACCCAGCGGCTGCGGCAAGACCACAACGCTGCGTATTATTGGCGGCTTCACGACCCCTGTGTCGGGAGACGTCCTGTTCGACGGTGTGAGGATTAATGACGTTCCGCCCTATCGGCGGCAGATCAACACGGTGTTCCAGAAATACGCCCTGTTTCCCCACATGAATGTGTTTGAGAACGTGGCCTTCGGCCTGCGGATGCAGAAGCGGCCGGACCCGAAGGATCCCTCCGGCAAGCGCCGGGTAAAGATCCCGGAGACGGAGATCCGTCAGCGTGTGCTGGAAATGCTGGAGGTTGTCAGCCTGAAGGGCTTTGAAAGCCGCAAGCCGGACGCCCTGTCCGGCGGCCAGCAGCAGCGGGTGGCCATCGCCCGGGCCCTGGTAAACCGGCCCAAGGTGCTGCTGCTGGACGAGCCCCTGGGCGCTCTGGATCTAAAGCTCCGCAAAGACATGCAGCTGGAGCTGAAGAAAATCCAGCAGCAGGTGGGCATCACCTTCATCTACGTCACCCACGACCAGGAGGAGGCCCTGACCATGTCCGACACCATCGTAGTGATGGACAAGGGCTGCATCCAGCAGATCGGCACGCCGGAGGATATCTATAACGAGCCCAAGAACGCCTTTGTGGCGGACTTCATCGGTGAGTCCAACATCATTGACGGCGTCATGGTCCGGGACAAGCTGGTGAAGATGTACGGCCGGGAGTTTCCCTGCCTGGACGGCGGCTTTGCTGAGAACGAGCCGGTGGACGTGGTCATCCGGCCCGAGGACATCGACATCGTCCCCATGGAGCAGGGACAACTGGTGGGGACTGTCACCTCCGTCACCTTCAAGGGGATGCAGTACGACATCATCGTGGATTTCCGGGGCTTCAAATGGCTTATCCAAACCACAGACCATTCCCCCGTGGGCGCCCGGATCGGCATCAAGATCGATCCCGACGGCATCCACATTATGAAAAAGAGTCAGTATTCCGGGATGTTCGGCGATTACTCCTCCTTCTCGGAAGAGTATGAGGAGATGAGCGACGCCAACTGGGAGGCGGATGAGGAGGAGAGCGAGGATGAAAAATAAGCTCTCATTGTTCGCCGTTCCCTATGTGGGATGGATGTCCATCTTCGTGGTGGCGCCCATCATCATTATGGTGGTCTATGCCTTCAGCACCGCCGCCGGGGACTTCACGCTGGAGAACTTCGCCCGCATGGGTACCTATACAGCGGTGTTCACCCGCTCGTTTAAGCTGGCCATCATCGCCACACTGATCGCTCTGCTGATCGGATACCCGGTATCCTATATGCTCTCCAAGGAGGGGCCGCAGGTGCAGCGCATCGCTATGGTGCTCATCATGCTGCCCATGTGGATGAATTTTCTGCTGCGGACCTATTCCTGGATGTCCATTCTGGAGAACAACGGACTTTTGAACCAGCTGTTTCAGCAGATCGGCCTGATCGACCTTTACAACCAGGTCGCCATGCACTTCGCAGCTGATCCCGCCGCGTATGTCCCCATCGATCACTTCCAGATGATCGGTACCCAGGGCGCCGTAGTGCTGGGTATGGTGTACAACTACCTGCCCTTCATGATCCTGCCCATCTACTCCGTGCTGGTAAAGCTGGACCATTCCCTCATTGAAGCGGCCCGGGACCTGGGCGCCAGCAGCGTGCAGGTGTTCCGCAAGGTCATCCTGCCCCTGTCTTTGCCGGGGGTGCTCTCCGGCATCACCATGGTGTTCGTGCCCTCCGTGTCCACCTTCGCCATCTCCCGTCTGCTGGGCGGCGGCACCCAGATGATGCTGGGCGACCTGATCGAACAGCAGTTCCTGGGCGGGGCCTATAATCCCCAGCTCGGGGCGGCTATCGCGCTTGTGATGATGGCCATTGTGGTGGTGTGTATGCTGGTGATGAACCGTTTCGGCGACGGTGAGGAACAGGCGGTGATGCTGTGAAACGGAAGCATCTGCTGGGAAACCGCATCTTCATGGCGTTGGTATTCGTATTCCTGTATGCGCCGATTTTCATTCTCATCATCTTCTCCTTCAATGCCGGCAACAGCAGCGCGGTGTGGAAGGGCTTCTCCCTGCACTGGTATGCGGAGCTGTTCCAGAACCGCCTCATTATGCAGAGTGTCTATACCACGCTGCTGGTATCCGTGCTTTCCACGCTGATTGCCACTGTGGCGGGCACCTTTGCAGCCATTGGCCTGGCCAGTATGCGGCGGCGGTGGCGCACGCCCCTGATGACGGTGAACAACATTCCCGTCATGAATGCGGAGATCGTCACCGGCGTCTCCATGTGTCTGTTGTTCGTGGCCTTTTTCGGCCTGTGGAAGGCCTTTGCCGTCTGGTTCAACCAGGCGCAGGATACCTTCTGGATGGAGGAGAACATCTATCTTGGCTTCGGTACACTGCTGCTGGCCCATGTGACCTTCAACATCCCCCACGTTATCCTGACAGTGATGCCCAAGCTGCGCCAGATGGACAAAAACCTAGTGGACGCGGCCCAAGACCTGGGCTGCACCTGGATGCAGGCCTTCTGGAAGGTCATTATCCCGGAGATCAAGCCCGGCATCATCTCCGGCGCACTGATCGCCTTCACCATGAGCATCGACGATTTCATCATCAGTTACTTCACCGCCGGTTCCGGCGTGTCCACTTTGGCCATGACCATCTATTCCATGACGAAAAAGCGGGTCAGCCCGGAGATCAATGCCATTTCCACGCTGCTCTTCGGCGCTGTGCTGCTGCTGCTCATCATCATCAATGTCCGGGAATCCCGGCAGGAGCGCCTGCGGGAGCGAGCCCGCGCATGACTATCGGTCCCACGGCCTGCGGGTCTTGAGATACGCATTCAAATCAACACTGGAGGAATGATCAATTGAAAAAAATGGTAGCCTTGACTCTCGCCTTACTGATGGCGGCGAGCCTGTTCCTGTCCGGATGCTCCGTGCGCAAGGACACCTCTGACTCGGAAAATTCCGGCAGCAGTAACGGCAGCGGCAGCGGGGACCGTGTGGTCAACGTGTGCAGCTGGGGTGAATATATCGACGAGTCCCTGATCGACCAATTTGAAGAAGCGACCGGCATCAAAGTCAACTATCAGACCGCAGAGAGCAACGAGGTCCTCTATTCCCAGCTGAGCATGGGCGGCGTGGACTATGACGTCATCGTCCCCTCCGACTACATGATCTCCCAGCTGATCGAAGAGGATATGCTGGCCGAGCTCAATTATGATAACATCCCCAATTTTGAGAAGATCGACGACCGCTTCAAGAATCTGTCCTACGATCCGGAGAACAAGTACACCGTGCCCTACACCTGGGGCACTCTGGGCATCATCTACAACACCGCCAAGGTGCAGGAACCCATTACCAGCTGGAGCGCCATGTTCGATCCCCAGTACGCCGGGAACGTGCTGCTTATCAACAACTCCCGGGATGCTCTGGGCATCGCCCTGTTGTACCTGGGGTACTCTGTGAATACCACTGACGAAGCGGAGATTCAGGAGGCTTACCAGCTCATCGCCGACGCCGTAAAGAACGGGGTGTATCAGGGAAAGGTCATGGACGAGGTGTTTCAGAAGATGGAGGGCGGCAACGCCGCCATTGCCACCTACTATGCCGGTGACTATCTGAGCATGCTGGAAAACAACGAAGATCTCGCCTATGTAGTGCCCGAGGAGGGCAGCAACTGGTTCGTGGACGCTATGTGCGTTCTCAAAACCTCCCAGCACAAGGAGGAGGCGGAGGCCTGGATCAACTTTATGGCCTCCACTGAGGCAAACCTGCGGAATATGGACTATATCTGGTACGCCTCTCCCAACGCTGAGGCGCTGGAGACCTATCCTGCCTACTATGAGGAGACCTACGGAGAGCCCCTGGATCCCGCTCTCTATGAGATCATGGCCCCCTCCCAGGAGGTGCTGGACCGGTGTGAGGCCTACTTGGTCCTCCCTGCTGAGACGCGCACCCTCTATAACGACCTCTGGACGCAACTCGGTATCTGAGCTGTAAAATGCGGCACCGGAACACTCCCCGGTGCCGCTTCTTTTTCCCTTGCGCATTCCACTGCTTTCCTGTACACTGGAAAGGCGGAAGATATTTTACCAAGGAGGAATCCTCTCATGATTTTGATTGGAACAAAATGCCGCCTGGAGCAAACTGTTACGGACGCCCTTACCGCCGCTAACGTGGGTTCCGGTGCCCTGCCGGTGTTCGGCACGCCCTATATGTCCGCCCTGATGGAAAATGCCGCCATGACCTGTCTGCAGAGCTTTCTGGAGGAGGGCCAGGGCAGTGTGGGCACCCATCTGGACATCTCCCACGACGCTCCCACCCCCATCGGCATGAAGGTGTGGGCGGAGGCAGAGATCACCGCCGTTTCGGAAAACGGCAAAATGGTGGACTTCGCTGTGAAAGCCTGGGATGAGAGCGGCCCCATCGGCAGCGGCACCCACACCCGGGCCATCGTCAAGAACGAAAAATTTCTGGCAAAATGCAATGCCAAGCTGGAGAAGAAGTAATTCTTTCCACATGGACAAAACAAGGGAGGACCCGGAATGGGTCCTCCCTTTTCTTCTGCTATCGCGGTGCCGTGGGGAAATCGCTCCCACGGGGATCAAAACAGCGTCAGCTGGCTGGTCTCCGCCATCCCGGCGAAGGCTCCCAGCGCCTTCAGCTGCTCAATATGGGTCTTGGACAGCTTGTTGCAGCACATGGCGAACTCCTCAACGGAGACGAACTCCTTCCCATTCCGCTTCTCCACCGTGTCGATGGCCGCCGCCTCTCCCAGGCCGTGGACCGTTGTGAAGGGCGGCAGCAGACCGTTCTCCGTCACTTTGAACTTGGTGGCATCGGACTCATAAATGTTGATCGTGTCGAAGTGGAAGCCCCGCAGGTAGAACTCATAGCACACCTCCAGGGTGGTCAGCAGGTTCTGCTCCACCGCCGTGGCGTCCTTGTTGTTCTCGATCTCCCGGATCTTCCGCTTCACCGCATCCTTTCCGGCACAGCAGTACTCCGCATCAAAGGCCTTGGCCCGGACGGAGAAAAAGGTTGCATAGAATGCCAGGGGCTCATGGACCTTGAACCAGGCGATGCGGAAGGCCATCATCACGTAGGCCACCGCGTGGGCCTTGGGGAACAGGTAGCCGATCTTGGCCAGGGAGTCGATGTACCACTCCGGCACGTCGTGGTCCCGCATGGCCTCCACCCAGCCCTCGTCAAAGCCGCCCTTCTTCACCTTGCCCTTGCGGACCTTCTCCATGATCTTGAAGCTCATCTTGGGGTCCAGGCCCTTGGAGATCAGGTACAGCATGATATCGTCCCGGCAGCCCACCGTCTCCAGAACGGAGGCGGTGCCGCTGACGATCAGCTCCCGGGCGTTGCCCAGCCACACGTCTGTCCCGTGGGAGAAGCCGGAGAGCCGTACCAACGTGTTGAAGTCCTTGGGCTGGGTATCCACCAGCATCTGCCGGGTGAATCGGGTGTTGAACTCCGGGATCGCCACGGCGCCGGTGGGGCCCAGAATCTCGTCGTTCTCGTATCCCAGCACTTTGCTGGAGGTGAAGATGGACATGGTGTCCGGGTCATCCAGGGGAATCTGGCGGGCGTTGACACCGGTCAGATCCTCCATCATGCGGACCATGGTGGGGTCATCGTGTCCCAGCATGTCCAGCTTCAGGAGGTTTGCCTCCATAGAGTGGTATTCAAAATGAGTGGTGATGGTGTCGGAGTCGTCGGCGTCCGCCGGGTGCTGGACCGGGCAGAAGTCCTCCATGTCCATATCGTCGGGAACGACCACCAGGCCGCCGGGGTGCTGACCGGTGGTCCGGCGGGTGCCCACGCAGCCCAGGGTCAGGCGATTCTCCTCTGCCCGGCCCACAGTCATGCCGTTCTCCTCCAGGTATTTTTTCACGAAGCCGTAAGCGGTCTTCTCCGCCAGTGTACCGATGGTACCGGCCCGGAACACCTGGGTCTCTCCGAACATCTCGATGGCGTGGCGGTGGGCCCGGGCCTGATACTCACCGGAGAAGTTCAGGTCGATATCCGGCACCTTGCCGCCGCCGAAGCCCAGGAAGGTTTCAAAGGGGATGTCGAAGCCGTCTTTGATGTATTCTGTGCCGCACACCGGGCAGATCTTGTCCGGCATGTCCGCGCCGCAGCCGTAGGAGCCGTCCTGAATGAACTCCGCATGCTTGCAATTCGGGCAGCGGTAGTGGGGCGGAAGGCTGTTCACCTCTGTGATCCCGGACATATAGGCCACCAGGGACGAGCCTACGGAGCCCCGGGAGCCCACCAGGTAGCCGTTTTCCAGGGACCGCTGCACCAGCTTCTGGGCGGACATGTACACCACGTCGTACTTGCCCAGAATGCCGCCCAGCTCCACGTTCAGCCGGTCCACAATCAGCTTGGGCGGGTCCTCGCCGTACAGCTCATGGACCTTGTTCCACACCAGGGAATTCAGCTCCTCCTCGGAGTTCTCCAGCCGGGGCGGGAACAGCTCCTCCGGCAGCAAGGGGAAAGTCTCCACCTGGTCGGCGATGGCCTGGGTATTGGTCACCACCACCTCATAGGCCTTCTCCTTCCCCAGGTAAGCGAACTCCTCCAGCATCTCATCGGTGGTCTTGAAGTAGATGGGCAGCGGGGCGTTGGCGTCCGGGAACTTCTTGGAGGCCAGCAGGATGTGGCGGTACACCTCGTCCTCCGGCTCCCGGAAGTGGACGTCGCCGGTGGCGCAGACAGGCTTGCCCAACTCCTCTCCCAGCCGGACGATGGTGCGGTTGAACTCCCGCAGCTCCTCCTCCGACTGGACGTCGCCGTTTCGCAACATGAAGGCGTTGTTGCACAGGGGCTGGATCTCCAGATAGTCGTAGAAAGAGGCGATGCGTTTCAGCTCTTCCCAGTCCTTGTGGTCCGCCACGGCCCGGAACAGCTCGCCCGCCTCACAGGCGGAACCCACAATGATGCCCTCCCGGTGCTCCAGCAGCAGACTCTTGGGGATGGTGGGCACCCGCTTGAAATACTTCAGATTGGAGGCGGAGATCATCTGGTACAGGTTTTTCAGCCCCACCTTGTTCCGGGCGATCAGAATGATGTGCTTGGGGAAGCGGTTGGTCTTGCTGCCCAGGGGCCGCAGCTTCTCCATCTCGCGGTTTACCGCCTGGAGGGTGTGGATGCCCCGCTCGTGGAGCATCTTCCAGAAGGGGATCAGCATATAGCCCACGGTGGCGGCGTCGTCGCTGGCCCGGTGGTGGTTGAAGTTGGGCAGCTCCAGCCGGTCCGCCACGATGTCCAGCTTGTACTTTCCCAGATCCGGCAGCAGGTTCTGTGCCAGGATCAGGGAGTCCACATAGGTGGGCTGGAAGTCCAGCCCCACCTTCCGGCAGCCCGCCCGGATGAAGCCGATGTCAAACTCTGCGTTGTGGGCCGCCAGGGGGCGGCCGTCCACGAACTTCAAAAATTCCGCCAGGGCCTCCTTCAGTTGAGGGGCGTCCTTCAGCATATCATCGGTGATTCCCGTAAGGCCGATGATCTCCGGCGTCAGCCGCCGGTTGGGGTTGACGAAGGTCTGGAACCGATCCGTAATCTCACCGTTTTTCAGCACCACGGCGCCGATCTCCGTAATGGCCTCCCGGTCCACCTTGAGGCCCGTGGTCTCGATGTCGAAGCACACGAACTCCCCGTCCAGGGAGCAGTCCTGAGGGCCGTGGACCACCACCCGGTCATCGATGTTGTTGACAAAGTAGCCCTCGACACCATAGAGAATCTTGATCTTGTCCCCAGCGGCGTGCCAAGCGTCCGGGAAGGACTGGGCCACGCCGTGGTCCGTGATGGCGATGGCGGGATGTCCCCACCGGATGGCCTGTTGGACCACCTCTTTCGTGTCCGTCAGGGCATCCATATTGCTCATCTTCGTGTGGAGGTGCAGCTCCACACGCTTCTCCGGGGCGGTATCCTGCCGCTCAGTGTGCTCCGCCAGCTGGATGTGGTAGGGGTTCAGCTGGATGTCCTTCCCGTCCCAGGTGGGCTCCATCTTGCCCTGGACGCACAGCCACATGCCGGGCTTGATGGCGCTCTCCAGTCCCTGAGCCTCCTTCTCCGTCAGGTTCTTCTGAACGGTGACGGAGTTGGTATAGTCCGTCATGTCGAAGCTCAGCCGCCACATACCGGGCCGCCGGGTCTCCCGGCACTCGAAGGCGAACACCTTCCCCGCCACGGTGGCATTCCCCATCTTCAGGTCCAGGATCTTCATGGGCACCGGCTGGATGCGAATGGGCTTGCCCATCAGGACCTTGCCTGCGGCCTGCTTCTCGCCCTTACTGCCGGAGGGGGCCGCCGGGACCGAAGCAGCCGGGCGGCTCCCTGCGGCTGCGGCCTGGGAAGAAGGAGCCTTGCAGGTGACTTCCGTCGTCACCTGTCGGAAGCCGTATACGCCCATCAGCAGATGCTTCAGCTCCTCCAGCTCCGCATCTCCCAGCTCCGCCCTGGTGGTGAGGCGCAGCGCCAGCGACATGCCGGCCTGGTCGATGCAAGCGCCGTTCACCACTGCGCCGGCCAAACGAAGCCGCAGCTCTCCGGAGAGCTGCAGCTCAGTAAACATTTCAAAAAAGGGTATATCTCTTGACATAGACGCCACCTTGTTAAACAGGAATCAAATGCTGGGAAATCAGAAATTAGGAATGAGGAATTCCGGCGTCCGGCAACGCCGGACGTATGAGCATCGTCCCACCGGAGGCGGAACACAACAATTCCGAATTCCTAACTTCTCATTCCTCATGGGAGTTTTTCAATTTCCTCCATCAGCTTGTCCACCAGCTGCTCCTGCGGTACTTTGTAAAGGATTTCTCCTTTGCGGAAAATCAGTCCCTCACCCTTGCCGCCAGCGATGCCGATATCTGCCGCCGCTGCCTCGCCGGGGCCGTTGACGGCACAGCCCATCACCGCTACGGTGATATTCTTCGTGCAGTTCATGAGGCGCCGCTCCACATCTTCCGCCATGGGGATCAGGTCGATGCGGGTGCGACCACAGGTGGGGCAGGCGATCAGATTCACGCCCTCTTTACAGAGTCCGGCAGCCTTCAGAATCTTCTTGGCAGCGAAAATCTCCTCGATCGGGTCGGCGGTCAGCGTCACCCGGATGGTATCTCCGATCCCCAGGCACAGCAGGCCCCCAATTCCCATGGCGGATTTCACAAGCCCCATGGAAGGGGTGCCCGCCTCTGTCACGCCCAGATGCAAAGGGTAGTCTGTCCGCTCGCTGAGCAGCCGGTAGGCCGCCATGGTCAGGGGCACATCGGAACACTTGACGGAGATGCAGATGTCATCAAAATCGAACTTGTTCAAAAGGGCCACGTGGCCCATGGCGCTCTCCACCAATGCCTCTGCCGTGACGCCGCCGTATTTGGCCCGCAGGTCCTTTTCCAGAGATCCGCCGTTGACCCCAATGCGGATGGGGATGGATTTTTGGCGGCAGATGTCCGCCACCGCCTTCACCTTCTCCTCCCCGCCAATGTTGCCGGGATTGATGCGGATGGCGTCGATGCCCCGCTCTGCGCACGCCAAGGCATACTTGTAGTTGAAGTGGATATCCGCGATCAGGGGGATAGAAATCTGTTCCTTGATCCGGTCCACCGCCTCTGCCGCGGCCTGATCCGGAATGGCAATGCGGATGATCTCGCATCCGGCGGCCTCCAGCGCGTGGATCTGCTCCACAGTGGCGCGGACATCGTCGGTCTTGGTATTGCACATGGACTGGATGGACACTGGGGCACCGCCGCCCACGGCCACATCCCCCACCATCAAACGCTTTGTCATGGCGCTTCCTCCCTCACCAGGGCGTAAATGCAGGAATCCAGCATCTCCCCGTTTTTGTACACGCTCCGCCGCAGAGTGCCCTCCAGGGCGAACCCCGCCTTCTCCAACACCCGGCGGGAGGCCGCATTCCTGGCAAATGCCTCAGCGTGGATGCGGACGATGTCCCAGGCTGCAAAGCCCTCCCGGCACATGGTTTCCACAGCGGCGGTCATGATCCCGCGGCCCCAGAAGGGCTCTCCCAGCCAGTAGCCCAGCTCTGCGCTCCTCCGGTATACATCGCTGCCCAGGAACAGGCCGATGCTGCCCGCAGCTTCGCCGTCCACCTCAATGGCCCGGCACATCTGACCCCGGCCCTCCTGCCGGATGCAGCTCTCCACAAACGTGGCCGCATCCTGTGGGGCATAGGGGCAGGGAAACACGTCCCGCAGGTTGGCGGCGATCTTTGCATTGTCCGCGTACCGGGCGATGGAGGCAGCATCTGCCTCCCGCCAGGGCCGCAGGGTAAAGTCCGTCATGACTCGCTCCTATCCGAACAGTTTGAACACATCATTGAATGTCACCACCAGCATGAAGCCCATCAGGGCCACAAAGCCCACGGTGTTTACCGCCATCTCATACTTCTCCGGGATCTTCTTTCGGAACAGCTTCATGGCGATCTCATCAATGATGAGGAAGAAGATCTTGCCGCCGTCCAGAGCCGGGATGGGCAGCATGTTCATCACTGCCAGGTTCACCGCCAGCATGGCGCCGAAGTAGAGGATGTTCTCCACCGCGGCGGCAATGGTCTCCGACGCGGTGCCCACCTGGGTGATAGTGGAGACGATGCCCACCGGGCCGCTGAGATCGTCCATGCCCGCCTGACCGGTCACCAGCATCTGCAGGCTCAGCCGCACGATCCGCACAAAGTCGATGGTGTTCAGCCAGCTGGTCTTCAGGATCGTCCAGAGATTGGCCTCCTCAATCTGGTCTCTTGCGATATAGACGCCGTAGCCCTGATAGGTCTCCCCCTCCGTGCCGGTGTAGGTGCCCCATGTGACGTCGTTCAGCTCCACCTTCTCGCCGTCCCGCAGGACCACCAAATCCATGGGCTGGCCCTGGTGCAGGCTCATCAGCAGGGACACGTCACTGTACAGGTACACCCGCTCCCCATTGACGGAATAAAAAATATCTCCGGCCTGGATAGTCTGGCCGTTCCGCTCCTCAAACTCCGGCGCGGTCCCGGCGGCCGCCGGGATCAGAAATCCCTGGGCACCGCTATACACCGCCAGAATGATGAGGAACCCCGCCAGGAAATTCATAAAGGAGCCGGCGGCAAAAATCACCACCTTTTTCCAGAAGCCCTGACGGCCCAGAGACCGCTCGTCGCCAGAGTCCTCATCCTCCCCCTCCATAGCGCAGAAGCCGCCGATGGGCAGCAGCCGGAGGGAATACTGGGTCTCCTCCGTCTCCTTGTGCCAGATCAGAGGCCCCATGCCGATGGAAAACTCGTTGACCCGCACGCCGCAGAGCTTGGCGGCCAGGAAGTGGCCCAGCTCGTGGACGGCGATCAGTACGCCGAAAATCAGAATGGCCGCCAGGATATACACAATGGTCATGCAAAAACTCCCGTCAAAAAACTTGCTTCAGGCCCGGTCCAGCACTGCCTGCCGCGCCGCCTGATCCGCCGCCAGAATGTCCTCCAGCGCCGGTTCCTGCTCCGTCGGCACAGCTGCCCGGGCCTCCGCCACCAGGCGGGGAATGTCGTGGAAGCCGATCCTGCCCGCCAGGAACAGGCCCACCGCCTCCTCATTGGCGCTGTTCAAAACAGCGCAGGCGGTGCCGCCCTGAGCCGCCGCCGCCTCTGCCAGCTGCAGACATGGAAATGCATCCCGGTCCGGCTGGGCGAAGGTCAGGGGCGGGCAGGACAGCAGGTCCAGCGGCTCCGCCGGACTTTCCACCCGTTCGGGGTATGTCATGGCATATCGAATGGGCAGGCGCATATCCGGTGTGCCCAGCTGGGCCAGGACCGCCCCGTCCCGGTACTCCACCAGGGAGTGGACGATGCTCTGCCGGTGGATCACCACCGACACCTGGTCCAGCGGCAGACGGTAGAGGCGCATGGCCTCGATGACCTCCAGCCCCTTGTTCATCAGCGTGGCGCAGTCTACGGTGATCTTGGGTCCCATGGTCCAGTTGGGGTGGCGGAGGGCATCCGCTTTGGTCATTTTGCCCACTTCTTCATAGGTCATGCCGTAAAAAGGCCCGCCGGAACAGGTCAGGATCAGCCGCCGGATCTCCCGGCGGTCGGCGCAGCCCTGAAGGCACTGGAAGATGGCCGAGTGCTCCGAGTCCACAGGCACGATCTCGGCGCCGTGCGTATCCGCAGCATCCATCACCAGCTGTCCGGCGCAGACCAACGTCTCCTTGTTGGCCAGGGCGATGCGCTTTTTCTCCCGGATGGCGGCCAGGGTGGGACGCAGTCCCACCATACCCACCACGGCGGTGACGACCGTATCCGCCTCCGGGCAGACAGCGGCCTCCAGCAGGGCCTCCGGGCCTCCCAAAACCTTGGTGTCCATGTCGGCCAGGCGTACCGCCAGGTCACGGGCCGCCGCCTCATCGGTGAGGACCGCCAGCCGGGGCCGGAATTTTCGGACCTGCGCCTCCAGCCGCTCCACATCCATGTGGGCGGCAAGGGCGGCCACACGCAGTCCCAGCTGCTCCGCCACGTCCAATGTCTGGCGGCCGATAGAGCCGGTGGCACCTAAAATTGAAATCGTCTTGCTCATAGCATTATCCTATTCTAAACAGCTGAAAACAATCCTAAATCTTCCCAAATCACCCGTTCAGAGCAGCTGTAAGGCCAGCCACACGAAGGGCGCCACGAAGGTAACAGAGTCAAACCGGTCCAGGATGCCGCCATGGCCCGGCAGCAGGTTGCCATAATCCTTGACGCCGAACTCCCGCTTGATGACGGAGAAACTCAGGTCGCCGATCTGGCTGATGGTGCTGCCGATAATACCCAGTGCAAAGACTGCCCCCCAGGAGATCTGCGAACCAGCTGCCATCTCGATTGGCGGATAAACAGTCAGGGTGTGTGCCATGCTGTCCGCGACTAGCTTAAAAACCGTCATGCCGATGACACCACCCAGCAGACCGCCTATGGCTCCTTCCACAGTCTTTTTGGGGCTGACCTTGGGGGCCAGCTTGTGCTTGCCGCACAGCATTCCGGCAAAGAGCGCGAAGGTGTCGCTGCCAAAGGAGATGGCCAAGGGCAGAAACACCTGCAGCATCCCGATGGCGGGCATCATCCGAAGCCGCAGCAGACAGGAGAACATCAAGGGGAACGCCAGCCCGGCGAAGATAGCGCAGGTGACAGCGGCAAAGGGGATGCCCTGCTCCTCGTCATACCGGTGGATAGCCAGGGCAAAGATCGCAAAGATGAACACCGCGCCCAACAGGGCAGCGAAGGGTAGCACCGGCAGGGCAGTCAGCTCCGTGTTCTCAATGGACATTTCCCCGTACACGCACACCGGCACCGCCGCCGCGGCGATCACTGTCAGGGGGGTCAGGGGCTTGCCCCTCTCTCCCGCCGCCGCGCGCATCAGCTCCCAGGCGCCGATGGCGCACATGGCCGCCAGCAATAGCATGGTGGCCCAGGACGGGGCCCAGCCCAGGATCAGTATCAGGAGCGGCAGGCCCACTACGGCCACCATCACACGCTTGAACATAGGATCAGCCCTTTTCTCAATTTCTGTAAAGGTTTATTTCTTTACGCCGCCGAACCGGCGGTCTCTCTGTTGGTAGGCTGCAATGGCCCGGTCCAGCTCCGCTTCGTCGAAGTCCGGCCACAGGGTATCCGTGTAATAGAACTCCGAATAGGCACACTGCCACAGCAGGAAGTTGCTCAACCGCTGCTCTCCGCTGGGCCGGATGATGAGCTCCGGGTCCGGGATCCCCGCAGAGTCCAGATAGCTGGAGAACAGGGCATCATCCAACTCCTCCGGCCGCCTCTTTCCGGCGGCGCAGTCGGTGGCAAAACGCCGGGCTGCTCGCAGAATCTCGTCGCGCCCGCCGTAATTCAGGCACACGTTGGCCTGGAAGTCATCCTTGGACAGGTGCTCTGTGATCTCGTCCGTCTCCCGGGCCAGGGCCCGCAGATCCGGGGCGATAGGGGTCATGTCCCCAAAGAAGTGGAGCCGGATGTGGTCCTTCTCCATGGTGTCCACTGCCTCCAGCAGATACCGCTTCAGCAGGGCCATGATGGCAGAGACCTCCATCTCTGACCGCTTCCAGTTTTCCGTGGAAAAGGCGTACACCGTCAGGTACTTTACGCCGATGTTCTTGCAGTAGGTAGCGATGCGGCGGAACGTCTCCGCTCCTGCCTTGTGGCCAGCGGTGCGGGGCAGGCCCCGCTTCGTGGCCCAGCGGCCGTTGCCGTCCATGATGATCGCAATGTGGCGGGGCGGGACCAAGGGCTGGTCCACCGCACCGTTGATACTCTCTGGCATGATAAATTCTCTCATTTCAAAATGGATTGTTGGGGGGATCTGTCCCATTGGACGGGAAATGCAGCCATGATGATGGCTGGCCCATTCTCTCCCCCATTGTCGTCATCGCAAAGTCCGCTAAACGCAGTTTCCGCCTGCGGCAAAACTGCGCCCCTCCTCTCCCCACTGTGCAAAATACAGCGGAGCCGGTGTGAGACGGTGCCTGTGTATTTACGGGAGACCGATAAAAATCGGGGGTGCAAAACCGCATTTGACCAGCTGCTCTTTCCGCCCGTTCCGCTTTACCCGCAAGCGGTACGCCGCGTCTGTAAGGCGGCAGAACCGCCAAAAACTGCGCAACTGCTGCGCACTGGCCGAGCGTTGTGGCAAGAAACGCAGGTATTTACTGGATAGCCAGAACCGCACACCGGGATGATTAATGTCTTGGTACAGCCAAGCGGGAGAGCATCACTGCCACGCAGAGGGCGCTGACAGCCCAGCAGAGGCCGAAAAGGCCTATATTCACAGAGTTGGAAATGGAGGCAATACCCAGAGAGAGCCCCAGCCAGTTGGCAAACAGACTGCGAATCAAGAAGAAAAATCCCAGCAGCATGGCAACCACGTGCCCGGCAAACAGCCCCCGGAGATCCTTCCGATGCCGCAGACTCCGCCAGCCCAGGAAAAACTCTATCGCGCTGACCGCGATCACACCTCCGATGAACAGGGGAATCACTTCTGCTTCAAATGACATTTGTACCTCCTCCTTTTTGTATCGTGAGAAATGTGTCGGCTGCTTAGTTCCCCTTTTCCCACCAGCGGTCGAACTTCCAAGGAAAGTGGAAGCCGCAGGCGCGGCAGTATTGGGTCTCCTCCATAGAAAACCAGGGCAGGATGAAGCGCCCACAGTTGGGACAGCGGAGATGGCGCAGTTCAATCCCCCTAAAGGCGGTTGCCGCAGCAACTCCCATGGCCAGGAATACCAACCCCAGTCCGCCCCGGATCCCGCCCGCCAGACACAAAAGCAAAACCGCTGCAAACAGTGTTCCCCTGGCTGCCGAATACCATTTCTGTTCCAGTTTCATAGTCCCCTCTCCTTCAGTCAATAACCCCCAGATTCCACTTCCGCAGCTGCCGGTCCAACAGCAGTGAACAGAGGAGGACGCCAATACGACGACCACCCCGATGAGATCTGCACCATCCGCCACAGGACGGCAGTCGGGGAATCGCAGAAAGCCATGGTGTGCCCAAAAGCAGCCCAAATCGGCGCTTGCACTGATACACCGGCGCCTGTCAGCGCGGAGAGCCGCTGCACCGGAACGGTTCTGAAGCGTTTTTTCTCTTTTACCGGGCGCCCCCCGTGGAAGCGGCTCCGGCGGGAGCAGAATCCCCCCGGCCGCCGGGCGGCGGCCCCGAGTGACCGCAGGTCACCTCACAGACCCTGAAAGGGTGACAGCACCTTACAAAATGTGCAATGCCCCCGGCGGGCAGCCGTGCTCCCGCCGGAGGCCCCGGCGGCTTTTACACCGCCATCAGTTCCTTTTCCTTTTTGGCCAGCAGCGCATCCAGCTCCTTGCAGCTGTCGTCCGTCAGCTTCTGGAGATCCTTCTCCGCCTGCTTCAGATCGTCCTCCGTGATCTCGGAGGCTTTCTCCTTCTTCTTGAACGCCTCCATGGCGTCCCGGCGGATGTTGCGGATTGCCACCTTGCCGTTCTCCGCGTACTTGTGAATCTGCTTCACCAGTTCCTTGCGGCGCTCCTCCGTCAGCTGGGGGAAACTCAGCCGGATGCTGGCGCCGTCGTTCTGGGGGTTGATACCCAGATCGGAGTTCTGGATGGCCTTTTCAATGCTTTTCACCGCCGTCTTGTCCCAGGGGGAAATCAGCAGTGTCCGGGCGTCGGGGGAAGAGATGGCCGCAATCTGCTGGATGGGGGTGGGGCTGCCGTAGTAGTCCACCATGATCCGGTCCAGCACGGAGGCATTGGCCCGGCCCGCCCGCACGGAGGCAAAGTCCGCGGCCACGGAGTCGATGCTCTTCTTCATCTTGCCCTCATAAATCTTGTAATCTTCCTTCAGCATAAATAGGTCCTTCCTTTCACAGTTGAGTGTATGGGGAGGCGCTGTCGCGCATGCGTGCTCTCATTCCTTGACGATGGTGCCCACGTTCTCACCGCACAGGGCCCGGATGATGTTCCGCGGGTCCTTCAGGGCAAACAGCAGCACCGGAATGTGGTTGTCCATGGACAGGGACGTGGCGGTGGAGTCCATCACCGCCAGGTGCTGGGCCAGCACATCGTCATAAGTGATGACGTCGTACTTCACCGCAGTGGGGTCCTTTACCGGGTCGGCCGTGTAGACGCCGTCCACGTTCTTGGCCAGCAAAATCACGTCGGCGTCGATCTCCGCCGCCCGCAGCACCGCCGCAGTGTCCGTGGAGAAGTAGGGATTGCCGGTGCCTGCGCCGAAGATCACCACCCGGCCCTTCTCCAGGTGCCGGATGGCCCGGGAACGGATGTAGGGCTCCGCCACAGCCCGCATCTCAATGGCGGTCTGCACCCGGACGGGAATCCCCTTCTGCTCACACACGTCCGCCACAGCCAGGCAGTTCATCACCGTGGCCAGCATTCCCATGTGGTCGGCCCGGGTGCGCTCCATGGCGCCGCCGCTGTTTTTCGCACCGCGCCAGAAGTTGCCGCCGCCCACCACCAGACCTACCTGGACGCCCATGTCCAGACACTCCTTGATGACATCGCAGACCTGACCAATCACCTCAAAATCCAGGCCGGTATGCTTGTCACCGGCCAGGGCCTCGCCGCTGATCTTCAGCAGGACCCGTTTATACACAGGCTTCGCCATGATGAAAACCTCCGTCTGTTCTGCTCACAAAATATCATTGATATTTTAGCGTATTTTTCCGCTTTTGCATAGGGGGTAGACAAAGTTTTTCCAAAAAAGCAGGTCCTGCGGACAGGAAGAAGAGAGGACCGTGGTCCTCTCTTTCCGCATTATCCCCCGCAGGTCTGGACCAGCAGGCGGATCAGGTCCTCTTTCCCCATTCCCTTCTCCGCGGAAAAGGGGAGCAGAATATCCGCCTCCGTCAGCTCCAGCGTCTCCCGGACCAGTTGAAGGGCCGGCTCCACCTGGCTCTTTTTCAGCTTATCCAGCTTGTTGGCCACCACGATCTCCGGACAGCCCGTCTGGCGGAACCAGTCGTGCATCACAAGATCGTTGGCCGTGGGCTTGTGGCGGATGTCCACGATCAGCACGCCGGTGGTGATCCGGTCCGCCTCCTCCTGGAAGTAGCTCTCCATCAGCTTCGCCCACCGCTCCTTCTCCGCCTGGGAGACCCTGGCATAGCCGTACCCCGGCAGATCCACCAGATAGGCCCGGCGGTCAATGAGGAAGTAGTTCACCTGAGTGGTCTTGCCGGGGGAGGCGCCCACATAGGCAAGGTTCTTCCGTCCCACCAGCCGGTTGATGACAGAACTCTTTCCCACATTGGACCGGCCTGCAAATGCGAACTGGGGCAGACCGTCCCGAATGAAATCCTCCCGCCGTCCGGCAGAGCGGACAAACTCCGCCTTGGCAAAATTCAAAGCCATACAAACACTCCTTTACTGCCGCACGGCGGCGTCACGGCCGCTCTCACGCCCCGCCGGGGCAAAGGCCGCCACATGGTCCGCCACCTCTTCCCGGATGGGATCCCGCTCTGGGCACAGAGCGGCGGCGAACACCTGGTCCACCGTTTCCACCGGCACGAACCGCAGGGCAGCCCGGACGGTCTGGTCGATCTCCTCCAGATCCCGGACGTTGTCCTTGGGAATCAGCACCGTGGTGATGCCGCTGCGGAGGGCGGCCATGGTCTTCTCCTTCAATCCGCCGATGGGCAGCACCCGGCCCCGCAGCGTGACTTCGCCGGTCATGGCAATGCCCGCCTTGATCTTCCGGTCCGTCAGGGCCGAGAGCATGGCAGTGGTGACGGCGATGCCGGCGGAGGGGCCGTCCTTGGGCACTGCGCCCTCTGGGAAGTGGACGTGGATGTCCTTCGTCTTGTAAAAGTCCGCTGGAATCCCCAGCACCGCCGCCCGGCTCCGCAGGCAGCTGAGAGCCGCTTGAGCAGACTCCTTCATCACGTCTCCCAGGTTGCCGGTGAGCTCCAGCTTGCCGGAGCCGTCCATGACGTTGACCTCCACCTCCAGGATCTCGCCGCCCGCCTCAGTCCAGGCCAGGCCGTTCACCACGCCGATCTCCTCCCGGTCCGTGTGGAGATCAGGGGGATAGGGCTGGCAGTCCAGGAACTTGGGGAGCTCCTCCTCTGTCACGGTAATCCGCTTGACAGTGCCCTCCAGCAGGCGTATATCCGCCTTCCGGCAGATGGCAGCCAGCCGCCGCTCCAGCAGGCGCACACCGGATTCCCGGGTGTAGTCCCGGATGACGGCCCGGTACACGTCGTCGCTGATGCGGACAGCGCTCTTCTTCAGTCCGTGCTCTGCCAGCTGCTTGGGGAACAAGTGGCGCTTGGCGATCTGCAGCTTCTCCTCATCCGTGTAGCTGGAGAGCTGGATCACCTCCATCCGGTCCAGCAGGGGCCGGGGAATGGTGTCTGTGGTGTTGGCGGTGGTGATGAACATGATCTTGGACAGGTCCACCGGGATCTCCAGGAAATGGTCCCGGAAGGTGCTGTTCTGCTCGCTGTCCAACACCTCCAACAGTGCGGAGGCCGGGTCGCCCCGGTAGTCGTTGCCCAACTTGTCGATCTCGTCCAGCAGCAGAAGGGGATTCATAGACCCGCTGCGGCTGATGGCCTCGATGATCCGGCCGGGCATGGAGCCTATGTAGGTCTTCCGATGTCCCCGGATATCCGCCTCGTCCCGAACGCCGCCCAGGCTCAGGCGGGCCAGCTTCCGGTTCAGCGCCTTGGCCACGCTGATGGCAATGGAGGTCTTGCCCACGCCGGGCGGGCCCACCAGGCAGAGGATCTGCCCCTTGACGTCCGGATTCATCTGCCGGACGGCGATGGTCTCCAGAATCCGCTCCTTCACCTTTTCCAGGCCGAAGTGGTCCTTTTCCAGCACCCTGCGGGCGGCGTCCACACTGACCCGCTCCTTTGTGGTGGTGTTCCACGGCATCTCCAGACACACGTCCAGATAGTTGCGGATCACCGCACCCTCGGCGGAGCCGAAGGGTTGCTTGGCCAGCTTGTTCACTTCCTTCAGCAGGTGCTGCTCCGTCTCCTCCGGCAGCTCCAGGGCCAGGATCTCCTGGCGGTAGGATTCAATCTCGTCCTCGTCGCCGTCATCGGTCTCCCCCAGCTCGTTCTGGAGGACCCGGATCTGGGTGCGGAGGATCTGGTCCCGCTGGGTGCGGACCAGCTGGTCCCGGACCTTGCTCTCCATTTCGTGCTCAAAGCCCAGCACGTTGTTCTCCCGCACCAGGAAACCGTTGAGCTTCCGCAGCCGGGCGAAGGGGGAGAATTCCTCCAGGATCTCCTGCTTGTCGGTGTAGCGCAGGGCGATGTTCTGGGCAATATAGTCCGCCAGGAAGCCGGGGTCCCGGCTGTCCATCACCGTGGCCACCACCTCCTCCGGCACACCGCTGGCCTGCTCGGCATACTCGCCGAACAGGGCGTAGGTCTGGCGGAGCAGGGCCTCCGTCCGGGGGCTCTTCCGCATGGCCTCAGAGGACGGCTCCTCCGGGATGGCCTCCACATTGGCCTGGAGGAAGGGCTCCGTCTGCCACAGGCGGCGCAGGTGGGCCCGCTGCCGCCCCTCCACCATCACCCGGACAGAGGACTGGCCCAGCCGCAGGATCTGCGTGATGTGGGAGACCGTGCCAATGGTGTACAGGTCCTTTTCCTCCGGCGCGTTCACCCCGATCTCCCGCTGGGTCACCAGGAAGATGTCCTGATCGGCCTCCATGGCCCGCTCCAGGGCCGCGATGGAGATCGGCCGCTCCACGTCAAAGGTCAGTGTCATGTGTGGAAACACCGTCAGGCCCCGGAGGGCCAGAACGGGCAGATTCCAAGTGGTCAGTTCCATGTGCTTGTTCCTTTCTGAGGGGATGGTAAAACAGGAGAGAGGGGCGCGGCAGCGTCCCTCCCTCTCTTCATTAAGACGCCGACGCGGGGGTCGAGGAGCCGGAAGCCGGCCTGCCCTCTCCCTTGCCGGTGTTCAATTTCACAGAATAGTTGATCTTCTTGGGGTCGTGGGTCAGCTCGGGACCGCTCCTGCCCTCCACACAGTCCTTTGTGATGACTGCTTTCACCACAGTGGGGTCGGAAGGGATGTCGTACATCATGGGAGTCAGGATACCCTCCATGACGGCCCGCAGGCCCCGGGCGCCGATGTTCCGCTCGATGGCCTTGTCGGCGATGGCCTCCAGGGCCTCCGGCTGGAACTCCAGCTCCACCTCGTCGTACTCCATCAGCTTCTTGTACTGCTTCACCAGGGCGTTCTTGGGCTCCGTCAGGATGCGGACCAGATCCTCCCGCTTCAACGCATTCAAAGACGCGATCACCGGCAGGCGGCCCACCAACTCCGGGATGATGCCGAATTTCAGCAGGTCGTGGGGCTGGACCTCGTGCAGGATCTTGCTGATGTCCTTGTCCTTCTTTCCCTGGACGTTGGCGCCGAAGCCGATGGACTTCTGGTCCAGCCGCCGCTCGATAATCTTCTCCAGCCCGTCGAAGGCACCGCCGCAGATGAAGAGGATATTCTTCGTGTTCACCTGAATGAACTCCTGGTGGGGATGCTTCCGGCCTCCCTGGGGCGGCACGTTGGCAACGGTCCCCTCCACGATCTTCAGCAGAGCCTGTTGGACACCCTCGCCGGATACGTCCCGGGTGATGGAGGTGTTCTCGCTCTTCCGGGCGATCTTGTCGATCTCATCCACATAGATGATGCCGTGCTCCGCCCGCTCCACGTCGAAGTCCGCGGCCTGGAGCAGTCGCAGCAGGATGTTCTCCACATCGTCGCCCACATAGCCGGCCTCCGTCAAGGTGGTGGCGTCCGCAATGGCGAAGGGCACCTTCAGAATCCGGGCCAGTGTCTGGGCGAACAGCGTCTTGCCGGAACCGGTGGGCCCCAGCAGCAGGATGTTGCTCTTCTGCAGCTCCACATCCTCGTCCCCGCCGAAGTAGATCCGTTTGTAGTGGTTGTACACCGCCACGGACAGGGCCACCTTGGCCTCGTCCTGGCCGATGACGTACTGGTCCAGCACGTCCTTGATCTCGCGGGGCGTGGGCAGCTGATCAGGCAGGTCCTCCAGCGCGCTGGAAGAGGTGTCCTCAAACCCATCGTTCAAAATGCTCATGCACAGCTGGACGCACTCATCACAGATGCGCACACCGGGTCCCTGGATCATCCGGTGGACCTGGCTCTCATGCTTGCCGCAGAAGGAGCACCGCAGGCCCTTCTTGCTCTCGTCACTCATGGTATTACCTCAGTTTTGGAATTTGGTGCTTATTTCTTGCTGGTGATGATCTTGTCGATGAGGCCGAAGTCCAAAGCCTCCTGGGCTGTCATCCAGTGGTCCCGCTCCGAGGCCGCCTTGATCTCCTCTGCCGTCTTGCCGGTGTTGTTCGCCAGGATCTCATTCAAGTTCTTCTTGATCCGCAGGAAGTGCTCCACGTCGATCTCCATGTCTGTCACCTTGCCCTTGGTACCGGCGGAGGGCTGATGGATCATGATCTCCGCGTTGGGCAGAGCAATGCGCTTGCCCTTGGCGCCGGAGGACAGCAGAAACGCGCCCATGCTGGCGGCCATGCCGATGCAGATGGTGGATACGTCGCACTTCACGTACTGCATGGTGTCGTAGATGGCCATGCCGTCAGTGACGGAGCCGCCGGGGCTGTTGATATACAGCTGGATGTCCTTGTCGGGGTCTTGGGCCTCCAGATACAGCAGCTGGGCAACCACAAGGCTGGCGGTGGTGGCGTTGACCTCTTCCCCCAGAAAGACGATCCGGTCGTTCAGCAGACGGGAGAAGATATCATAGGACCGTTCGCCGCGATTGGTCTGCTCGACTACATAAGGGACTAAGCTCATTGGTAAAACCTCCTTGATTTCCGCACCGGGGACCGGCACAGATGACAGATCTGTTCCTCCCAAACCCGATGCGTCTTCCCCGCCCCGGTGGGGCAGGTAAGGCAAAAGCGCCCGGCCCGCCTGCGGGCCGCCGCGCCTCTGCCAACGCACACGCCTATCTTAATATAGACGCCATGCGGGAATCTGTCAAATCGATGTAGAGCGCCTTCCGCCGGCGGAAAAACACACCGCTCCGCCGGGGCCGTCAATTCCTAGTATACCCGGAATTATTTGGATTCAGCAGGCGTCTCCTCTTCTTTTTTTGCCGCAGCCTTCTTGGTGGCCTTCTTGGCAGGCTTCTTCTCCTCGCCGTCCTCGTCCGCCTTCTTGCGGGTGGTCTTCTTGGCAGGCTTTTCCTCAGCGGCCTCCTCACCCTCGGCGTCCTCTGCCTTCTTGGCAGTCTTCTTGGCGGGCTTCTTCTCCGCCTTCACGGCGGTGGCGCTGTCCACCACCACGGCGATGGCCTTCTGGCTCTTCAGCTGGTCCTTTACCTGCTCAGCCTGGAGATACTTCTTCACGGTCTCCAGATCCATGCCGTACTGGTCGGCCATCCGCTGGAACTCGGCCTCCACCTCTTCATCGGTGGCGTCGATGTTCTCCTCCTTGATGATGGCGGCCATGGCCAGATCCATGCGGACCTGCTTGAGAGCGGGCTCCTTGGCGTCGGCCAGCAGTTGGGCCTCATCCATGCCGGTGGCCTTCATGTACTGGTCGTACTGGAGACCCTGCTGGGCCAGCTGCATCTTGAAGTTGTCCAGGAACTGGCGGGACTGGGCCTCCACCATGGCGTCGGGCACATCGGCGGTGATGTTCTCAGCCACCTGCTCCATCAGGGCGTCCTCAAAGGCGCGCTTCACGGTCTCCTCCCGCTCGGCGGCGATCTTCTTCTTCAGATCAGCCTTCAGGTCCTTTAGAGTGTCGAACTCGCTGACGTCCTTGGCGAACTCATCGTCCAGGGCGGGGATCTCCTTCTCCTTCACCTCATGGACCTTCACCTTGAACACCACTGCCTTGCCGGCCAGGTCCTTGTGATAGTCCTCCGGGAAGGTGATGTCCAGATCCTTCTCATCGCCGGCCTTCACGCCGACAAGCTGCTCCTCAAAGCCGGGCACAAAGGTGTGGGAACCCAGCTCCAGGCTGAAATTCTCGCCCTTGCCGCCCTCAAAAGGCTTGCCCTCCAGGAAGCCCTCGAAGTCGATGACGACCGTGTCGCCCTCCTTGGCCTCCCGGTCCACGCTCACCAGACGGGTGTTGCGGTCGGTCAGAGCCTTCAGGCGCTCGTCCACATCCGCAGCGGAGACCTTGACCTCCTCCTTGGGGGCGGACAGTCCCTTGTACTGGCCCAGGGTCACTTCGGGATACACAGGGGCGGTGGCCTTGAAGGTGAAGCCGTCGCGGGTCACCTGGCCCTCGATCTCCACAGAGGGATAGCCCACCACCTGGAGCTCCTGCTCCTTCACGGCAGCCTCATAGGCCTCGGGGAACGCGATATTGATTGCCTCTTCGAAAAACACCTCTGCGCCGTACATCCCCTCGATGATCTTCCGGGGGGCCTTGCCAGGGCGGAAGCCCGGCACGTTGATCTTCTTGCGCATCTTCTGATATGCCTTTTCGATGGCAGCTTCAAACTCCGGTGCACCGACCTCGATGGTCAGAACGACCTGGCTCTTTTCGATCTTTTCGCAGCTTTTCACACTCATCTTGTTTATTCCTCCGTTCATCGCCGGTCATAAGCCGGTGCGAAATGGTATTTTACCATACAAAACCTGAAAATGCTATACTTTTTTCCGTTATTCACAAATTTTTTTTGGAACAAATCCCAGATAGTCGGCGGAGATCAGGGAGAAGTCCGTCCCATTCCACCCGCCCTCCAGCCGCCGTTTGATGGCGTAGCCGTGGAGGTGGCCGTAGCAGCACCGCTCCACGGGGTAGGCCGAGAGCAGCCGCAGGATCTCCGGGCACTCGTAGCCCTGATACAGCGGCGGATAGTGAAGGAAGCAGAAGATGGACCGTCCCTCCGCCGCCTTCAGGGAAGTCTCCAGTCTTCCCACCTCCCGGTTGAGGACCTTGGCGTTGTGGGGCTTCTGGTCCTCCTCAAAGAACCATCCCCGGGTCCCGCACAGGGCGTAGTCTCCATACAGGGCGCAGTTGTTATGGAGAAAGTCCAGGGTGGTAAGGCCCTTCTCCGTGAAGAAGTTCTTCATTTTGGACACCGTGGACCACCAGTAGTCGTGGTTCCCCTTCACCAGATACTTTTTGCAGGGGAACTGGTCCAGAAAGCGGAAGTCCGCCTCCGCCTCATTCAGGTCGATGCCCCAGGAGGTGTCCCCCGCCAGGACCAGCACATCGCCGGCGGTCAGCCGGCTCAAAGCATCGCCGATGCGCTCCGTGTAATTCTCCCAGGCGGGGCCGAACACCTCCATAGGCTTGTCCGCTGTCAGGGAGAGGTGCAGGTCCCCGATGGCGTAGAGGGCCATGCGGCACCCCTCCTTTCTTTCATTTGGGATCCCAATGGGGGATGGAAGTGCATCCCATGGGACGCTAGAATTTCAGCCATGCTGATGGCTGGGCAGATGCGCCCCCCCATTCTCTTTTTGGTCTTGCCCAAAAAGAGAACGTGCCGCGCCCGGTGTAAGAGAAAAAGGCGCTTTGGCCGCAACTTTGCACGTGCGTGCAAAGTTGCTGTACGGGGGTCGGCGT
>OJOH01000327.1_pt1 | contig 34360 bp, 30 predicted proteins | sample 1598201 | NCBI WGS metagenome assembly OJOH01 (sample SAMN03922462, study PRJEB24848) | human gut metagenome | isolation source: stool sample | host: Homo sapiens | place: Germany | collected 2009-11 | reverse complement strand
ACAAATCCAAGTTAGACCATTTCAAATGGTTCGATGTCTGCCCGGATGCGACACAGCTTGTGTGTCCATCCTCGCAGTATCCGGTTCTCAAGGTGCACGCCCCGCGGCTGATCCGGTCCGACCGGGCCGCGCGGCAAGGAGATATATTGCCAGACCGGAGGGGCCCCGTGGGCGGGAATCGCGCACTCCATAATTTGTTCACAAACGAATATGTCCCTCAGTCGCGTCCCTGAGGTTATAACTGAAGCATTGGCTTCTGATATTGGCGATGACCAGCTGTTTTATGAGTATTGAGACATCGGTCATCTCTGGAGCGCTACTTTACCCCAAAGGCATCAGCTATTTGTTTCCCATCGGTAAAAGGCGGGTTTTGTTCGCCAAGCGTTCTTATATATAGATAGATACGGGTTCGAACCCATGAAAGGGCGACAAAAAAAGACAGCCAACCGAAGTTGACCGCTTTCTATTCTATGCTGGAGCATCCAGAGGGTGCTTCCGAACTCGTTTTCTCGCTGCCATTCATGCTTTCGAAGCATCTTTCGACCTTCGCAGTCTCATGTTTTGAGGATCTGCCGTGTTTATCACTGTTATCAATGAGTGTGTGGAAGTGATCCTCATACAGATTCATGCGATCCGCCAGAGAACTGAGAAGCATCTTTCTGCAGCCCTCGTTGTCTATCCTCGCATCTCTCAGGTCTTCCGGAAATTCACAAGCAGTCTTAGGGTCAATTTGTTTCTGCTTTCAGAGACTTGTTTGAGAGTTTTTAAAGACAGTTCAAAACAATAAGCGAGACACCATAAAGCAGAGCAAGATGTGCCGGATAGAAAATGTAGAAGAAATATTTCAGCTTCAGCCCTCGCTTGCCATTATAAAGATTGATAAGCAACAACGAAATTATCGCGGCAGCAACATCAGGATTAAAAATATTAGCTGTAGTGAACTCAAATCCGCCGCCAATTATATGGCATGACGAAAGGAGCACTGCACATACTGCAGCAAAGAACATCTTAGCTTTGCTGTCGTGGAATAAATAGAATGCAGCCACAAGCAGAATGCCATACGCACCGCCATCCAGCTTAGTGTATTCAGCTGCCAGTGCTGTCAAAACAATCAGAGCAATTTCTGCAATGTGCCTCTTCCATTTTGAAAGACTTTGTATCTTTTCCAGAATAATCAAAAAGACCAAGGAAAGCAGGAGCTCATACATAACATTCTGTTGCCGAAGGTCAAATAGCTGCCCGGTTTGAACGAAATCGTATATGGGCTCCGCAATGATTGCGAAGACAAGCATATTTCGCAGGTACTTCTTTATGTCATGAGTGTGCAAAAATCCCTCAACTATCAAAAAGCAAAATAAGGGAAATGCAATTCTGCCAAGAACATGAAGCACATCCGAAGCCTCGCTTAGAATCGCCCACTGTTCGTCTGATATCTGATTGTACGATGCGTGAGTCATGATTCCATTGGTCAGGACGATCCTGCTTACATGATCGAGAACCATCGAGATGGCCGCTATTATCTTTAATGTGCTGCCGCTAATTCCGTATCTATCTGTTTTCATTTCTTTTTCCTTTCTTTGGGTGGGCCGTCAGGGGTTCAGCCTGCTTCGCAGGCGGCCGCTGCGGCGCTTTCGCGCCTTGCGCGCTGCGCTGGCAAACGCTCGCGCGTTTACTCAGCTCCGCGCCCTTTCGGGTTCGAACCCGCGTCGCGGCAACAAAAAAGCGGCCGGCATCCGCCAGTCGCTTTTCCATTCTATGGTGGGCCGTCAGGGGTTCGAACCCTGGACCTTGGGATTAAAAGTCCCCTGCTCTGCCAGCTGAGCTAACGGCCCGCGGGTGGCATTGTACCACGGTCTGGGACTATTCCCAACTCCATTGGCCGTTCTGGAAAATCACAACTTCACGTCCATCAGGCGTAATGCCCGTAATATCGATGTCGTCCGTGCCAATCATAAAATCGACGTGCGTGCTCGAGACGTTAACGCCATGCTCCAGGAGCTCTTCCTTGGACATGTCATACCCACCCTCGATGCATTCGGGGAAACCGACACCTAGCGCGAGATGGCAGCTAGCGTTCTCGTCATAGAGCGTATCGTAGAACAGTACGCCACTTTCGCGGATCGGCGTGTTCTTGGAGATGAGCGCGACCTCTCCCAGGTGAGCAGCGCCCTCGTCAGTATCGATGATGCTTGCGAGCGTTGCCTTGCCCACACGGGCATCGTAGTCCACTACGCGGCCGCCCTCGAACTTAATCCAAAAATCGTCGACCTTATTGCCATGGTGGATGAGCGGCATGGCCGAGTACACGATACCGTCGGCGCGCATGCGATCGGGCGAAGTGAAGACTTCCTCGGTGGGAATGTTGGGGAAGAAGGGGTGCCCTTCGGGCGTCTTGCCCTTGCCGCCGGCCCACTCGTGACCTTTCGTCATGCCAATCGTCAGATCGGTTCCATTTGCCGCGGCGTAATGCAGGTAGTCGAAACGATTGTCGTTCAGAAAACGCAGGTTCTTTTCGAATGCGGCGTCATGGAGTTCCCAGTCGCTCTCTGGGTCCTGGCCATCGGCGCGCGCGGTGTGCAGAATCGCATTCCACAGCTTATAGATTGCAACCTCATCGGCGTCTCCCGGGAACACCTCGTGCGCCCAAGCCACGACCGGAGCGCCGGCGATGCACCACGGATTGATGTTGTAATCCAGTCCACGGCGGAAAACTTTGCATTGCGTATTCCTCGCCTTGGATGCCGCGGCCGGCTTGGCTGGATCGATGCCCTTGAGGGCCGCAGGATCCGCCCCCTCGATAAAGACAAAGCAGGCACCATCCTGGGCCAGGGAATCCAGCTGCATGCGCTTCCACTCGGGCGTCTGCTCAAAATAGCTTTTATCGACATGCTCGTACGTGAGCCTCGTCACGGCATCATCGGCCCAAATGACCGTCACGTGGCCAGCGCCGGCGGCATAAGCCTCCGCGACCACCACGCGGGCAAAAGGCGCGCACTCGACCGGAGACTGAACGACAACCTCCTGGCCGGGCTTGACGTTTACGCCCTTGCGGACAACCAGACGCGCATAGTTTTTAATCTTGGGCTCCAGGGCCTTCATGCCCTCCAGAGCTTCTTCGACCGTCAGGGCAGCTCGAATCATGTGCCACTCCATCTATCTATAGAACAGTAAAAAGCGCGCCGCAAAAACGACGCGCCTTATATCTTAGCGATAAGTATGCATGCAAACGCTATTTCTTCTTGGAGTCCTTTTTGTCCTCCTCGGCAGCCGCGCGCTCAATAAGAGCGTTGAGCTTGTTCTCGGACATGCCCTCGGCCTGCGTGCGGTACATGTTACGCAGGGGACGAATACGAACGAAGTCGTAAATAAAGTCACCCAAAATGACGACGTAGGACAAAACGATGCCGACCATCTGGACAGGGCTGGACACCATGCCAGCGGGAGCGAAGTAGAGCGAAGCCCAAATTGCCACGACGAGTACCATGCCGATAGTAAGCACGGCCCACCAGATACGACGGCGCTTGGTGTAGTCCTCATCCTGCTTGAGAAGGATATTCGACACCGTGTAGATGCGGTCCTCCTTGGCGCGCTGCTTAGCCTTGCGGGCGCGCTTCTCCTCTTTAGAGAGGCCCTCGAGATTCTCGCCCTTCTCGAGCTCTTTGCGGCGTGCCTTAGACGAAGCCGGCACGACGCGGACAGAGCTCGCTGCCTGACGGGCGGGCTTGGCGGATGCAGCGGACTTGCGCGCAACCCCGGTAACCTCGTGGGATTGCGTGCGCTTGTTCGTGGCGCTACGGGTACTCACTTATGCGTTCTCCTTCATGCTTGTGAACTGGGAGCCCGTGATGATCTGGAAGGCCTCGCGATAGCGCTCGGACGTGCCATCGATGACCTCGGCGGGCAGGTGCGGGGTCTCCCCCGTCATATCCCAGTTGGCTTTGAGCCAATTGCGGACGAATTGCTTGTCGTAGCTGGGCTGAATCTTGCCCTCCTCGTAGCTGGCGGCAGGCCAGAAACGGCTGGAGTCGGGCGTGAGGCACTCGTCGATCAGCGTAACCTTGCCATCGATGACACCGAACTCGAACTTGGTGTCGGCAATGATGATGCCACGGGTCGCTGCATACTCGGCGGCAGCCTTGTAGATCTTGAGGGAAAGGTCGCGAATCTGCGTGGCGATGTCCTCGCCCACGATCTCGCAGCAACGCTCGAACGAGATGTTCTCGTCGTGGTCACCGATCTCGGCCTTCGTGGACGGCGTAAACAGCGGCTCGGGAAGCTTGGAAGCCTCGGTCAGGCCCTCAGGCAGCTGGATGCCGCAGACGGTGCCGTTCTCGTCGTAGGTCTTCTTGCCCGAACCGGTCAGATAGCCGCGGACGATGCACTCGATAGGAATCGTCTGGGCCTTCTTAACCAGCATGGCGCGGCCGGCGAGGTAGTCACGATACTCAGCAAACTCCTCAGGGAAATCCGCCGGGTCGATGGAAACGAGGTGGTTGGGAACGATGTCGGCAAACTTATCGAACCAGAATGCCGAGATGCGGTTGAGCACCTCTCCCTTAAACGGAATCTCGTCGGGAAGAATGAAGTCGAACGCAGAAATGCGGTCGGTGGCGACCATCAGCAGGTTTTCACCGGCATCGTAGATATCACGAACCTTGCCACGGGAATCCGGACGACGCTCCATCGTTGTCACGTGAGTCACTCCTTACCAAAATACGACAGTAATGCGGGTTCTTTCCCGCACGTTTTCGCAAACTCGGAGCGGCAGGGACGAAACCCCTCCTTCACCGAATAGCGAAAAGCTAGTGCTCCATTGTAGTAGATGCCGCGTCCGCCGTGTGCTCGCGAGGCAGATGAATCGTAAAAGTCGTACCCTTTCCAAGCTCCGACTCCACGGACATGTAGCCGTGATGGCGCTCGACGATCTGTTTAGTCACGGCGAGGCCCACGCCCAGACCGCCCGCCTCACGGGCACGGCTGGCATCGGCGCGCCAAAAACGGCCGAAGATGCGCGACAAGTCATCCTTGGCAATACCGATGCCGGTATCAGAAACGGCGATGCTGACGTGTTTGCGGTCACTGAGCACCGACACCACGACCCAACCGCCCTCGGGGGTGTAGCGCATGGCGTTGCTCATGAGATTGATGACGCATTGTGTGATCATGTCGGGATCGGCTTCGACGACATCGTCGTGACCTTGGGTCTCGTCAGCAAAGCGCAAGCGCAGATCGCGGTCGACAAACAGGCGCTCCTGGGCATTGACGATGGAACGCACGAAAGGAACCATGTCCACCGGCTCAAGGTTGAGCGGAGCCGTGCTGTTTTCCATGCGCGACAGGTCGAGCATCTGCTGCACCAGACGAGCCAGGCGACGCGTCTCGGAAGCAACAGTCTCCAAGTGCTCATCGTCGGTAGGATATACGCCATCCTGCATGGCCTCGACCGTTGCGAGCATGGCCATAAGCGGCGTGCGAAGTTCGTGAGCCACGTCCGAGGTCAAACGTTTCTCGTGTTTCATATCCTTCTCGAGCGATGTGGCCATCTCATCGAATGTCTCGCCCAGTTGATCGATCTCGTCATCGCCGCGCAAGCCCGTACGAGCAGACAGATCGCCATCGCGAATTTGCTTGGCCGTGCTGGTAATACGGTGAATCGGCTTGGTGAGCATGCGCGACACGAGTGATCCGATAACGACCGAAATGCAAACTGCAACAACCGCAGCAAGGGCCATGGCGTTAAAGGTCTTCTCCCTAAACGCAGAATCTGCCTTGGTGAGCAAGGCATCGGAGCCGATGGCCCACAGCTTTACTTGTCCGACATGCTCGCCGGAAGACGTTATGATTTCGACGTTTGCAACGCTATCGGAGCCGGTGGGAGCCGACGAGACCGGACTATGCGATGCTTTTTTCCCGCTCGAGCTGCTCGACGGCGATTCGTTCTCGCGCACATCGGCGGTCGCGCTTGCCGAAGGCCATGAGTCGTCATAAACGACAACGCCTTTCTTGTTGACGACCTGCATACTCAGGTCGTCGGACACCAAACTTGATGTCGCGACCGTACGTAGCTCGCCCGCAGTCCAATTGCCGTTTTCCTCATACGACGTCGCAAGCTTTTCGGCAGCGGAATTTGCGATTTCGACGATATTGGAGCGCGTGTAATCCGAAAAGACCGTGCCCCACACAACAGAGACCACGCCCACCAGCACCAATACCGTCATGAGCGATGTCAGAGCAAAAGCAAGTGCCATGCGCGAGGGATAGCTCATCGTTGGCCGTGAATCGGAGCGAGGCGTGTTCCAACTAGCCTTGGAACCCGCCTCGCTCTCCTGCTTGTGCTTTTGTCCGATTTCAAAGCGCGCAGGTGTCATATGTGATTTCCCTATTTCTCGTCCGACTTATCGGTCTTGGCCGGAGCCTCGAAGCGATAGCCGACACCGTGGACGGTGTAGAGCCACTTGGGCTTCTTGGGATCATCGCCCAGCTTGGCGCGAAGGTTCTTCACGTGGCTATCGATGGTGCGCTCATAGCCCTCAAAGTCGTAGCCGAGCACCTTCTCGACCAGCTCCATGCGGTTGTAGACGCGACCGGGGTGACGGGCAAGCGTGGTGAGCAGCTTAAACTCGGAAGCCGTCAGGTCGACTTCCTTGCCCTCGACCAAAATCTTGTGGCCCGAGATATCGATGACCAGATCGCCGAAGTCGAGTACCTCGACGGCTGGCTCGTCGGCCTGATGGGCACGGCGGAACAGAGCGCGAACGCGCGCGACAAGCTCGCGCGGCGAGAACGGCTTAATCAGATAGTCGTCGGCGCCGAGCTCAAGACCGATAATACGGTCCTCGATCTCGCCCTTGGCAGTCAGCATGATGATGGGGACATCCGAGGTATCGCGAATGGTGCGGCAAACGCGCTCGCCGGGGATCTTGGGGAGCATAAGGTCGAGCACGACCAGGTCAAACTGATGCTTCTCGAACTCCTCGATCGCGGACTGGCCGTCGCCGACACCCACAACCCAGTAGCCTTCGCGCTCGAGATAGGCAGCGACGGCGTCACGGATTGCCTTCTCATCCTCGACCAGCAGAATCTTTTTTGCATCTGAAGCCATAACACGGCCCCCCTGTCTCAATCAGCTAAGAACAAGCCCATTTTAACGCACCTGAGCCCGCCGGATGCCACTATGACGCGGCAGCTCGGCGGGCGGTACTCACAATTACAACGCGTTTATTCCCCTGTTGGCGCCTTTTTAACCCCTCTAAGCTTAAAGAGAGAATAGGCGTGCGGTGACCGTCTCGGGTATACCCTGGCTGTTGCGCACCGTGGCGTACGTAAGAAATGAGTCCGATTTTCCCGCCGTAGCTGGATAATCGCCATATTCCAAAGCGCGGTCGGGCGACAGTAGCGAGCCATAGGTCTTGGCAGAGGTGTCGATGAGAAAATGCGATGCCTGTACCTTAACGAGATATTTATTCTTCTTGCCGGCAGCACATGCGAGCGGCTCGCGGGACAGGAAGAGGTATGGCCCTCCCTCATTACCGATATACGTGCCCATGTTGCCCAGGCTGCCCACGCCACTATAGGTCGCCTCGATAGAAAACACGAAGGTATCGCCCATATATACGGCCTCGAAAGGCGAGACTGACGAGGGAAGGACTAGCTGGGCACGTTTGGTGTTGTTGCCATCGGTCAGATCGATTGCCGTTATGCCGTAGTAGACGCCCTCGTCGTTGCGGACACGCGGCGAGATGGTCAAAATGCCGTCGCTCACGCGCGGGGCCGACGCAAAGCGGCCCGTCGATTTCCAAATTGTCTCGGCCTTGGATTCATCAAGCGAGCGACGATAGCAAAACGAATCACTACTCGTTTTATTGCCGCCTGCCGAAGGCATTTTATACCAGATGGCTGATGACCCGAACGCCGTAAACAGTGGCGGATCGTAGTCCTTGCCACCTCGATCGAGCTCAACCACGTCGCCAGAGAGCGAAGCGCCCGACAGATTTTGAGCGTAGAGCTTCCACGATGAACTGGCAAAGTTCATCTCAACCCACGCAAACACGCCGTCGCCGGCACGGACATCGTAAAAAGCATATCCCGTGCCCTCGATAGGATTCTCAATTAATGTGGTAAGCGAGCCATCGCCCAGGTTGAGCACACCGAGTGTGTTGGCGTGCAGTGCCGATGCGGGCGCCATCATTGCCGCAGCATAGTCACCATCGCAGTAGTACAGCAACGTGCCCAGCGGCAGCGTCCACGATGCCGCCGGCTCAAGATCGATGTCAACTGCCTCGTACTCATCAGTGATCGAGACAATCTTCGAATCGTCCTTGATAACCTGCGGCTCGCCAGCGGCATCATCACTGGTGCCTGTTTTTTTCGAACATCCGGCAAGCACCGTGGCAGCGCCCGCGGCAGCTCCACCGAGCACAAAGCCGCGACGCGATATTCCGTTCTTGATGTGGTCGGCGATACCCATTAGGCGATCTCGGCGCGAGCGGCCTCGATAGCGCGCGTAAGCTGATCGGCGCAAGAGGTCTTCTTCATGCCGCAGGTATTGCCGGCAAGAACCTCGATCACACGGTCAGCAGGAGCGCCCTCGACCAGTTTGGAGATGGCCTTGAGGTTGCCATCGCAGCCGCCGGTAAACTCAACGCCCAGCACCTTGCTGCCGTCATCGGAAAGGTCAAGGTGAATATTGCGAGAGCATACACCCTGCGGCTTGTAATCAAACGAAATCATGCGATCCCCTCTCAGAATGTTATTCGAGACGACTATTATCCCCGTCTTTCCCTAAATGCAACGAGGCGCTTTGCCGGCAACACACATTACCAGCAAAGCGCCCTAAAAAGCTAACGTTATGCCCGAACCTACTCGAAGCTCAGCTGCTCCAGACGATCAAAGACCGTGTCGATACGGGTGAGGAAGTCCCACGGATCAAAGATCTCGTCGAGCTTCTCCTGACTGACGGTGCAGCGCGGGTCGGCCTCGAGACGCTCCTTAAAGGTGGGGCCGGAGACACAATCCTGCACCTCGCGCCAGGTTGCCATGGCGTTCTCCTGCACAATGGCGTACGCGTCCTCGCGGGTGATGCCCGTGTCGACGAGGGCCAGCAGCACCTTGGAGGAGAAGATGAGGCCGCGGGTCTTATTGAGGTTGGCCATCATGCGGGCAGGGTACAGCTGCAGGCCGTCGATAACGCGGATGAGGCACTGGAACATGTGGTCGAGGGCGATGAAGCTGTCGGCCTGGGCGACACGCTCGGCAGAGGAGTGCGAAATGTCACGCTCGTGCCACAGGGCGACGTTATCGAAGGCAACCTGGGCGTTGGACTTCACGACGCGCGACAGACCGCAGACCTTCTCCATGGTGATCGGGTTGCGCTTGTGCGGCATGGCGGAGCTGCCCTTTTGACCCTTGCGGAACGGCTCCTCGGCCTCGAGGGTATCGGTCTTCTGCAGATTGCGAACCTCGGTAGCGATGCGCTCGCAGGTGGCCGCGGTGGTGGCGAGAACGCCGGCGAGATAGGCGTGATGGTCGCGGCTGATAACCTGCGTGGACAGCGGGTCGTGAACCAGACCCAGGTGCTCGCAGACATACTCCTCGACAAACGGTTCGATGGAGCTGTACGTGCCAACAGCGCCCGAGATGGCACCGAAGGCAACATTCTTGCGGGCGTCCTCAAGACGATCCAGATCGCGCTTGAGTTCCCAGGCCCAAGAGCCGAACTTCATGCCGAAGGTCATCGGCTCGGCGTGGATGCCATGAGTGCGGCCGGCACAGAGCGTGTTGCGCTCCTCAAAGGCGCGACGCTTGCAAATCTCGCCGAGCTTCTTGACGTCCTCGATGATCAGGTCGCAGGCCTGGGTGAGCTGGTAGCACAGAGCCGTGTCGCCCAGATCGGAGCTGGTCATGCCATAGTGAACCCAGCGGCTGGGCTTGGGGTCGCCCTCGGGAACATCGGCGTCGATGTACTCCTTCATGTTGGTCAGGAAGGCGATGACGTCGTGGCGCGTGACCTCCTCGATCTCGTCGACCTTTGCCTTCTCAAAGTTGGCATGGTCGCGGATCCACTGGGCTTCGTCTTTAGAAATGCCGATCTTGCCGAGCTCCGCCTGGGCCTCACAGGCCAGGACCTCGATCTCCTGCCAAATGGCGTACTTGTTCTCGAGGGAGAAGATGTGTCCCATCTCCGGGCGGGTATAGCGATCGATCATAGCGGCTCCTTTTTGGTTATTGGCACGTTGGTCGTAACCCAACCATTGTACCGTGCGCAGGTGCAAGTATGGGCAGCAGGCATTAACCTAACATTTTGGAATTGGAGCGGGCAACGGGACGTCCGCGTATTTGCTTCGCAAATCCGCACCGGCTGCGGTCGATCTCCTCGGATTCACGGAGACGATGGGGAAGACTTTGTTGAATTGGCCGCCCCAAAGTCTCCCGCGCTCGATGGAGCGGGCAACGGGACGTCCGCGTATTTGCTTCGCAAATCCGCACCGGCTTCAGGCGCCTGCCGGCGCCTTCGCCTGCTCGCTACAAACGCTTCGCGTTTGTTTTACGCTCGCACCCTGGCGGGTTCGAGTCCCGGCGCTTTATTGAAAAAAGCACGGCACCGGAACGGTGTCGTGCTTTTACTTTTTCTGGAGCGGGCAACGGGACTCGAACCCGCGAGTGTCAGCTTGGGAAGCTGATGCCTTACCACTTGGCGATGCCCGCTTGTGTGTTGGCTAGTATAACGCGGTTGTCTTGTTCGATACAAGGGTGGCGATGCTTGTTTTAGCTGTGGAGATTCGTTTGAAAATCGCATCAATTGTGGAGATGAGGACCTTTGGCCTCCTGTTCTCCTTATCTTCTACCTGCGCTTTTGCCTGATTGTTGTATTTGAGCTCAATTTGTCAGGAATTGGGCAAGCTTTTGGTCAGGCTCCGGTACTTACCCGCATGAACCTCGGGGGTAGCCTCATCCTACGCGTCGCAACCTCCCCATGCGGCGCACGAGGGATAAGGAGCAGCCATGTCCAACGCACCCACGCACTCTGTCCACAGCGCAATCGCAACAGGTCCGCTGCTCCTGCTCCTCTTCCTGCTTTTCGGGTGTCTGGCACCGGGAGCCGCATTTGCCGTCGATGGCTACGACCAGCTCGGCTTCCGCACTATTAGCGATGATTGTGGGCCCTTCTTCATCGGCAAGTATGAAGCTCAAGACGCCTCGATTGCCTACTGCATGAACCAGGAGCGCCCCGGCCCCACCAAGCCGGGCGGCCCATGGCTCAACTTTGATCAAGGCTGGGTGTGGCTCGACGACGAGTTCGCGGCAATCGTTTGTCACGGATATCCTACCGCCACGTCGTTTGGCGGTTACCATCTTTCACCCGATCGCGCCCGCGCCGCCACCCAGCTTGCCGTATGGATGCTCAACGGCACTACCCATGTCGACGGCACCTACTCCTACACAACCGCTCAGGGCAAAACCAAGAGCGGGCACTTTACCGCCGACAATGAAGTCGTGGCGGCTGCGCGGTGGCTCCACGACAGCGCAAAATCAGGAAGCATCAAAGCCGCTCCGCACCGCGCGCGGCGCTATATAGGAACCGTATCGGGCGGCAGCAAACGTCAAGACATGCTCTATGTACTGCCGGCGGTCTCTGTTTCCTTCCAAAAGCAGTCTGCAAACGCTGCCATTACCAGCGGAAACAATACTTATCAGTTTGACGGGGCAACATTCGATGTTTTTGAGAGCGCCAGCGGCGCGCGTGTCGGCACCGTCCAGATGGACAGCAACGGTCGAGCGCAGGCAACACTCCTACCCAACACGGCATACTACCTAGTTGAGATAACAGCGCCAGCTGGTTATATCCCCCTGCACGATCGCATTGCCTTTACCACGACGAATAACGGCGGATACGTCACCATTGATGAACAACCCGGCACCATTACCTTGCGCATTGTAAAGCTCGACGCCGCAACGAATGCAGGCCCCCAAGTTGGAGCTTCGCTCGCAGGAGCAGAATTCGTGTGCGTATCGCAATCAACCCCTGGATGGACACAAACTCTCAGGACCGATGAAAGCGGTCGAGCTACCCTCACCGATGTCCCCCTGGGAACCTTTACCATCTATGAATCGAAGGCGCCCGAGGGCTATTTGCCCTCCGGTGACAGTTGGTCTTACACCGTTGGAGCCGACCAACTCGGCGATTCAGGCGTGGTCGAGATCGAATCTCGCGTTTCCAATATCCCCATTGCGTTTGACCTTGAGATTTCCAAATTCAAGGACTACGGCAATAGCGATCAATCCGGCCTGGAGCAGCCGGCAGGAGATGTTGTCTTTGAGGTTGTCAGTAACAGCTCTCAGCAGGTTGTTGGCACACTGACTACAAACATCTATGGCTTTGCCTCCACCAAAGACCAGCCCGAAGCATGGTTCGGCACAGGCAAGCGACCAGCCGGTGTCCACGGAGCCGTCCCATACGACCGCGCCGGCTACACGGTTCGTGAGGTTCCGGAAACCGTCGCCGAGGGTTTTAAACGTGCGGGGGAATGGACCGTCGAGGCCAATCAGATTTCCGACGGCGCCGAGCTTCAATATATCGTGGACAACCACGCTCTGTCGACGCATCTCCAGATTGTAAAACGCGATGCCCAAACAGGCGCCTCTGTTCCCCTAGCCGGATTCACCTTCCAACTCCTCGACAGCAATCACAAACCTGTCTCACAAACATGCTGGTATCCAGCACATAACGTAATGGACACCTTTACGACTGACGCGACCGGCACCGTCACACTGCCCGAATCGCTCGTGCCGGGCACCTATTATGTACGCGAAACCTCGGCCAAAGAGCCCTATCTTGTCGGCGGAGAGATCGAGGTAAACATACCCGCCGATATAAACCTAACGCCCGTTGCAATCGTCTCGTATTATGACCACGCCGCGACCGGAAACATCAGGATCGTTAAAACCGATGCCGTAGACGGCAGCAGCCTCGCGGGCGCCATCTTTGAGATCCGTGCCTCAGGTGATATCGTGCGCCCCGACGGTAGCATTGCCGCGCTCGACGGCGAGGCTGTCGCTACCGTCACGACGGATGAAACTGGAGAAGCACGCGCGGACGACCTCCCGCTGGGATCTGGCACCGCACGCTACGAGGTTGTCGAGACTCAAGCGCCGACCGGCTTCTTGCTCGACCGGACGCATCATATCGTCGACCTTACCTATGCCGACCAGAAAACACCCGTTGTGGAAGCACGGCTTAACGTATCCGACGATTACACCAAGGTTGATATCTCCAAGGTCGATGCAAGCGGAGAGCAGGAAGTGAAAGGCGCACAGCTCACCTTATATGGTCCCGATAAAACCGAAATAGACTCCTGGACCTCATCCGACAAGCCGCACCGCATCGAACATCTTGCACCCGGTACCTACTCGTTGCGCGAAACGATGTCTCCGCGGACCTATGACCTTGCCGAGGAGATAACGTTTGAAATAAAGGATACGGGAGAAGTCCAATCCGTCGCGATGAAGGATGCGCCCATCGAGATCAAAGGACAGGTCGACAAGCGTCAGGAACTTGTCCAACCTATCGGGAAGGGTCTGTTGGCTAACGGCGATGGAAAAAACCGCGCCGCGATGCAAACCAATACGGATGGGCTTTTCTCCTATACCATCGATGCTCGAAACGATTCCGCTACTTGGGTTGATGAGTTTACGATTACCGATGATCTTGAGTGCGCCAAAGACGGCACGGCGAGATTCGTCTCAATCGAAACCCCCGTCGCCATCGGCGACCTCAACGGTCTGTGCAACGTGTGGTATCGCACGACGCCGTTGGACTCGACAGACGTCGATGAGCCGGCAAACGCGACGCTTGACGATGGGCACGAAAATCCTTGGCTTGAGTCCGACGAAGTAAAAGAGAGTCTGGGTGAAGATTGCCGCCTCGTCGATTACGACGGCTGGCACCTCTGGAAGGCGGATGTCTCGACCACGGAATCCGCCACACTCGAGGCGAAAGAACTCGACCTTTCATCCAATACCGTCGTGACGGGCATTCGCATTGAATACGGTGCGGTAGCCGCCGACTTTACGACTCGAAGCGATACGGATTCTTGGACCCGTGATGATCTCAAAGATGAGCACGACGACCTTGACGATGCCAAAGCAATCCTTGGCACAGATGCTCGGGGCGCAGTCGTGCACATGCAGGCAACGTCGGCTTACACACCCCAAACTGCACTCACCAACAGCGCACGCGTCGATCTTTGCCGCAACGGCGGCGGCGATAAACTTGAGTCACATGACGAGGACAGTGTCATTCAACGCTGTACCCTACCGCAGGACCTACCGGCAACAGGGTCAGCTCCCATCGCCGCTTGCATCACCGCGCTCCTGACCTCGGGTGCCGCAGCCCTATGGTTCGCTCGCCTTAGGTCAATCCCAAAGAAGCGCTAGCGCGATGAAAAAGCGGGCGAGCCAGTCCCCCGGCTCGCCCGCTTTCAATCATTTAAATCGCCGCATCTACTCTGCAGACGAAGATCCACCATCAACGATTGCTTGCTCGGACTCAGGAATCCCATCGGCACCCGTGCTCTGTTCTTGCTCCACCTCTTCGCTGATTGCGGAGGCGGGGGTCGAGCCCTTCGCGCCCACGATGTAGGCAGCTCCAAACCCTAACGCAATGGCAATCAAGGTCAAAATCACGTAGACAGGCCAATGGCGCTTAATATACGAAAACACGTTGACTCCTTAGAGCTCCGTCTACGAACGGCGGATAACCTCGGTCACGACCTCGGATACCGTGGCAATGTTCGTCGGGTTGACATTGTGGGGCAGGTCGTCCTCGGTACGAGCGCAAGCCAGACGCGTGCCGTCCACGCCGGCGATGGTGAGGGCTCGGCGGCTCGCCTCGAGCGCGGCGTAGGCATCGGTCTTGGCATAGGGCATCTCGAGCGCGCCACAATCGACATGGAACGACTTGCACACCTTGCTGACCAGGTTCATGATGCGGCGATCGCCCTTGAGCAGCTGCTGTTCGCCCTCAACCGTCACCACCGAAAGCCTACCGGCGCCGACGGATTCAAGATTGATGAAGAAGACGCCGCGGAGCTTATCGCGATGCGAAGCCAAGAAGGCCTTCATACCGGCGCCATCACAATCCGAGGCGCCCGTTGCCACAAACCAGATATCGTGACCGAGCAGCTCATCGTCGCCCATAGAAGCGACAGCCGAGAGCATATCTTCGGAAGAAGCACCGTCGGAAGACGTAGCGCCGCCCTTCCAGCCATCGTTATCGTCCTCGAAATTATCCCACGAACCGATGCCGCGACCGGACTTCTTGGCATCGTAATCGTCTTCGACGCCCAGCCAGTCACTCATGCTGTCCTGTTCGTTTTTCTTTTTACGACCGAACAGGCCGCCCAGGCCGCGCTTGCGAGACTTAGGTGCCGCAGGGGCGGGAGCCGAAATGGTCTCGATCGGCTGTGCGCCCGACGCAACGGGCATAGGAGGCGCAACGGGTGCCGATGTGGGTTCGGGACCCTGAGCGGTAGCAAAGGGGTCGTTGACCTGTGCGGAGGGATCGGGAAGGTCGAACAGCGACGTGCGAGACGCAACGTTTGTCTGCTTCATCGACGGCAGCGACGGATCGGGGACCGAAGCCAGCGGAGACGAGGAGGGTGCAGGCGACGGTGCCGACGCCGGATCGGGAACATTCATCTGCGGACGCGGCGATGCTTGGGAGGAAATCTGGGCCATAAGGGAATCGACCGTTTCGTCCTGAGTGGGAGCGACATCGGCAACCGTGGCACCGGAACCACTCGGGATCGGCATGGTGAAAATCTGCGTGGAGTAAGGCCTCGACCCATCTGTCTCGGGAGCCTCGGAAACCGCAGGCACTTCCTCCTGCTCGACCTCGGTCGAATCACCTTGATCGGCTGCCGCGTATTGCCCTTCGTCACAGTTGACCTCGACGGGCTCGTGCCCGGCGACATCTTGGATTTCGGCAGCATCAATAGGCTCGTCATCGTCTGCCGCGTCGCCCTGCTCATCGGAAACAGGAAGGGGCTCGGCAATCGCGGTGCCTTGCTTTTCAAACGTTATCGTGGAATCGAACTGCGCGGCATCAAACGACATGGTGCTATCGACGTGCTGCTGAGCCTCAAAGGACGTTGTAGCTTCGGCGGCGTCGACAGGCACGGACTGCATAGCCTCGTTCTGCTCGAACTCTTGCGCCGCGCGCTCACGTGCCGCCTCGGCTGCCTGCTGCTGAGCGATAGCCTCCTGCTCGGCAGCCTCGCGTGCGGCAGCGCGCTTCCCCTCGAAATCGTCGACAAATTTCCTGCCCTTTGCAAGCGCACCCTTAAAGAAGTTGGAAGCGCTGGCGCCAATCGAAGAGAACGCGGATGCAATATCGGCATGGGGCGTTGCCGCGGGAATCTCGGCCGAGAAATCAGTATCGCTCTCGTAAGACACGCGCCTCGGCTGTTCAGCGTAATCGTCGTCAGGCTCGTCCGTAACGTCTTGCGCCGGCGCGGCGGGAGCCAAAATGTCCAGTCCTGCCGCGGGATCGATCGCGGACACCGCCTCGGGCTCGGCAACGGCAGCGGCAACCGCGGCAGACTCATCATCCACGGCGACAACGGGCGCAGATGCAGTCACGACGGGGGCAGGCTCGGGCTCAAACGTCGGCTCCTCGCCTTCCTCGTAATCGAGCGTGCAGGACTCGGGAAGCATTCCGAGCGCACGGATGGCATCCGAACCAAAGCGGATGTTGCCGGCGGCATTGCGATAGAGCCTGGGCTCGGGCTCGGCCGCGACAGGCTCCTCCGCCGGCTCGGCAGTGGGAACCTCGTCATTGAACTCTTCGGCCTGGACAGCCTGATTCTGATCCTCGGGCACGATGGCGCCAATCAGCGTCTCGTCGGCAGACGCACCCTCAAAGCCCTCGATCTGCTCGTCGAAAGCCTCGCCCTGTTCGGGCTCGGTCTGAGCGTCGGGAGCAATCGGCTGACCGAACTCGTCCTCGGCGTAGGTAGGCTCTTCATACTCGATGGTGTTGCCGTAGTCGTTTTGCTGTTGGGCCGCGGCATACTCCGCTGCTGCGCGCGCCATCTCCTCGGCACGACGCTTCTGCTCCCCAAAATAGGTATCGAACGGAACATCGTCGGGAAACTCGTTTTCGCCCTGGAAGGGAGCAACGTTGTCCATAACGCCGAGCATAGCGGCGACAGAAGACTTGTTGCACACTGCGCCGGACGTATAGGGAAGCACAAAACGGTTAGAAATGATGTTTGCCGCGCTGGCGAGCGCAACGAGGGAAGCGAGGATCGCGACAATCCACAGCAGAACCTTGAGCGCGCCGGGGAGCGGCAGGATACGCAAGATGGCAACGGCAGCAGGGGCAACCGTGGCAACGGGCAACAGCTTGGCGATGAGCGCACGATACGAAGCATAGGGCTCGCGGGCGAGCAGCTCAGCACGGGGAGAGTCGTAGTGTGCGACAACGACCACCGGGCGGTTGCGCGGAGACGCGAGCGGGCCCGAGGCCTTGTGGTAGGCGATGACATTTTGGCTCACGCCCGTCTTGCCCAGGCGCGAAACCACGGGGTGGCCCGTGCGCTCGAGCACGTAAAGAACGGCGCCGACAATGGCCAGCAAGGAGCCGACCAAGCCGATGCCGCCGCCGATGCCCATCAGCAGGGCGCCGGCAAACGCAAGAATACCGGTAACGGCAAATGCCAACCTGCTGGGCGCCGGGGCATTGAACTCCTGAACCTCGGGATCAAAGCCGTGGTTGCGGAAGATCTGAGCGATATCCTCGGCAGCCAAGCGCTCTTCTTCGCTGCATGCCGGCGTGATGCCGGTGTTCTGCAGCAGGTGGTTAATATAGTTCTGGGTGTTCGCCATGTGCGCTCCACATCCATAATCCGACAAATAGGCCCAATGCATGCACATTAGAACCGTATATAGTCGAAAGTATACCCCGAGCGAGCGCAAACGACCGAATTCGGGCCATCTTAACGCCCCGAGCGGACAAGGATATAGCCTAATCTCCATATCGGACTAAAATCATGGCAGCAAACCACCTTCTCATGCGAGGACTCTATGACGGCAAGCGACGCGACCGCGACAATTAAAAAGGGGAATTCGGAGCCCAGTTTCGATAAAACGGCTCAGCGCATCCTCAATCTTTTCTTTGTACTCAACAGCTCCCCCGAACCGCTGACGACCGAGCAGATCGTCTTGGATTCTGACCTGGGATATGGCTCGGGCAATATCGACTCGGATAAGCGCAAGTTTCGGCGCGATCGTGACAAACTGCTCGAACGCGGCATCTTAATCAAGGAAGTTCGCCCCGCCGGCGCGCAGGAGACCGAGGAAAGCTCATGGACAATCGACCGCGAGCACACGTTTGCGGCAGGCGGCCTCATCACCGCAGACGACGCCGATATCCTGCTCAACGCTATCGACCAGACAATAGCGGCCGGCTCATCCACTTTTGCCGCGCCGCTTGCCGATATTCGTTCCAAGATTGCCTACCTCACCGGCAGGACGACGGCGGACGAAGCACCGATCCGCCGCTCTCCCACCGTCGATGCGGTATGGAGCGCCTTTGCCGAGCGATGCGCGCTGCGATTTTTATATCAGAACGGACGCGGTGAGCAGAAAGAGCGTACCGTCTGCGTCTACGGCATGTTCGAGCGCGAGGGCGTTGCGTACTTCTGCGGCCTCGACAATGCCACCGACGACATCAGGACATTCCGCTGCGACCGTATCGTTCGCGCTTGGCGTCCTTCGAAGGCCTACGCCATCCCTGCAGACTTCAATCTCAACGACTACCTGTTCTTTGAATTCGATTTTGCCGACCGCCCGCCCGTTGCGGCTACGTTCTCGTTCGCCCCGCAGACGCAGATCGATATGATCAACGGCCTCACGCGCGGGCGAGGTGAGCTCGCACACACCGATTCGGGATGGACTTGGACCGTTGACGTGCGCGATCTTGAAGCCGCCGCCTCATTTTGCATGGCCCACGCCATGGACGGCATGAGGCCCATGGCCCCCAAATCGCTCAAGCAGGCGTGGAACCACCTCATTGAAAGGACGGTGCACGAGCATGCCCGTGCGTAAACTCACCAGCGAGCAGAGGCTCTCGCGCGCCATCGACATCATGGAGGCCCTCTACGCCGCCGGCGAGAGCGGCATGACACGAACCGAGATTTGCAGTCGCTTTGACATCACGGGGGCGTCGCTCGACGAGATTCTCGAGATCGTCTCGACGCTCGCGGACCGAGAATCGGGTGCGCGTATCATCTGCGAATGCCACGGCGAGCGCGTGGTCCTCACCGGTGACGCCGGGCGTGTACTACCGCTGCGCCTGAGTGCCGCCGAGGGCGCTGTGCTCAACCACGAACTTGAATCGTTGGGGATCGAGCCCCAGGCGGCGGCTCGAATTCGACATGCTCTTCTACCCGAAGAGCTCGGCTATAACCAGCACGTCTTTGACACCGTCAACCACGGGTCGCACTGGCAGCAGCTGAGCTGCGCCATTCAGGACGGCGTTCGCTGTCGTATCTCGTATCGCTCGATGGACGATGCGCGGCCACGCGAGCGCCTGGTCGACCCCTTGCGCATTACAGCAAACGGCGACCAAACATATCTGATTGCCTGGGACATCGCGGTCGATGAGCAGCGCACCTATCGCATGGATAAAATCGAGGGACTCGCCTTGACGGAAGACTCCGTCGTGCCTCACGCACCGGACGTTGCATCCCTCCACGATTCCCTTGCCCGGACGCAGCGTAGCGCAAAGCTCTTGATGCCATTCGATATGGCGGAGCATCTGGACTGGGCCGGCATCACCCTCATCGAGCGCAGCGGGACAGACATGGCAACGGTAACCGTACATTACGGCTCCGAGCGTTGGCTGCTGAGCCAGATAATCGCAGCGGGCGGAGCCATCCGCATCTTGGATGACCCCGCCCTGTCAAAGCGTCTGTGCGATATGGCAAAAACCCTCTTCTGTCCGCTTTAGCGCCGCCGCTCGTGGCGTGCACGCCACAGCTGTAGATAGTGCCCGATCTGCGCCGATTCGATGCGCTGGTAGGAGCTCGTGGGCAGCGACGTTAAGAACTTCTTGCCATAGCCCTTCGTCACCAGGCGAGGATCCGCCAAGATCAGCACACCGCTATCGGTCGACGAGCGAATCAAACGCCCCGCGGCCTGCTTAACCTCGAGCACCGCCTCGGGCAGCGAATAGCGCGCCCATGCGCGGTCTTCGCGCAGGTTGCGCTCGCACGAGAGCGGGTCCGTGGGGCTCGAGAACGGCAACTTGGGAATGATGACGCAGCGCAGCGTCTCACCGCTGGCATCAAACCCCTCCCAGAAGGCCTTGAGCGCAAAAAGCGACGAGGTCGGTTCGTTGATAAACCGGTCGCGCAGGCGACGAGGAGATGAGTTGCGCTGCTGGCAGTTGAGCTCCAGACCCGCACGGGCCATCTTGGGCTCAACGCGGGCGTATAGGTCCTCCATGTCGCGCCGATTGGTGAACAACGTGAGCACCGATCCGCCCATAGCAAGATGGGCGTCGACCAGTACGCGGTCGAGCGCCGTAAGATAGCTCTCACGATCGCGCGGATCGGGGATATCGCCCGCAACGACTACAGCCATGTTCGAATCGAAGTCGTAGCTCGAATCCAAGTGCAGCGATGACGACGTTGAAGCACCGATGCGATCAAGGCCGACCGCATGGTTAAAGTGCTCAAAGCTTTTGGACACCGTCATGGTCGCCGAGGCAAAGATAGCCGTGTGAACCTCGGGTAGCCACTCGGTTGCCAAAGCCTCGCCAATGTCGATGCGCTCTGCGGTCATCGACTCTCCGCCGGCACGAAGTCTGCGATTGACCTGCAGCGAATACACGTAGTGTTCATCGGTGCCATCAATGATGAGTTTGAGGTTCTCGGCCAGCTCGTGCAGGCGGCGCGAGATATCACCCAGGTCGACAACAACCTCGGGCTTGTCGGCGGCGACGGCTTGCACCAGCGCGTCGACGCTCTTGTCAGCTTGTTCCAATGCGTCGATGCCAGTGTAGGCCGACTGTAAGAAATCATGCCAGTCGTCAGATTCGCGCAGCTCGGGGCCAATCCATAGATTGGCATTGTCATAACCCCCACGCGCACGGCGGCCGAGCTCGCGAACGCCATCGAACACGTCGGCGATTGCCTTGCTCGCGCGCGCAACCGTCGACGTCGCCTTGGCAGTAAGGCCCAGATAGAGCGTAGAGCCCTCGGAGGTTGCCAAATCACGGGAAACCTGGCTTAGCGCGCCGGTGCTCGAGCCACCCAGACGCTCAAACAGAACGCGTGATTCGTCCGCCGACACCACGCGCGCCCACTGACGGCGCGCCTCGCGCTCGATGGAATGGGCCTCGTCGATTACCCAATGACGAATCGGAGGCAAAATCCTGCCCTCGGCCGCGACGCTGCGGAACAGCAGGGAATGGTTGGTGACCACCACATCGGCATGCGCCGCACGACGGCGAGCGCCGTGGACCAAACATTTATCAGGGAAAAACGGGCAGAGGCGACGAGCGCACTCGCGCGAGGCCGTCGTAAAGTCGGGACGGTTGACGCTGCGCCACCGAATGCCGAGCGAGTCGAGGTCGCCATCGGCTGATTGGCAGACGTACGCCATAATGACCGCGACCGCCGTGAGCGTGTCCGCCGGATCGCGCTTGGTGGTAATCTCGACCTGGCTGCGGCTCATGCGCTCTAGCTTGCGCAGGCACGGATAGTGGTCATAGCCCTTGAGCGCGCAAAATGACAGACCACCGTCCAGTTGCTCGGCAAGTTTTGGCAGCTCATGGTACATGAGCTGGTCGGCAAGATTGTTCGATTTGGTCGCAATACCAACCGTGATGTTGTTACGGCGCGCTGCCTCGGCAAAAGGTACCAGATAGGCCATCGATTTGCCGACGCCTGTGCCTGCCTCAATTACTCGATGAGTGCCCGTGACCAGCGCATCGCGGACCTCGAGCGCCATCGCGATCTGCTCATCACGCGGCTCGTAGGTGGGATACATGCGATTGACTAGGCCACCTGGCGCATAGTCTGCCTCAATCTCCTCACGACTCGGCATCTTGAGAACCGGCAGTTCATCGGCGTCCACCCGATCGTCGGCGCGATCGGCCTTGAGAACGTCAACACGAGCGGCGCTGAGAGAGAAGATAGAACCAGGGTTCTGCCCTGCCAAGAATGAGAAGATAGGACGATAGGACCAAGGCACGTCCGGATGCATGTCGGCTAGGCGCGCCATGAGGCCCTGGGGCAAGTCGGTGAGCGCCACGAGCAACACGCGCCATACGCCACACAGGGCGTCGACGTCGGCATTGGCACGGTGTGATACCGAGTCGCAGCCAAACAGATCGGCCATAAAAGACAGCTTGTGCGAGGCCAGGCGCGGAAGCGCGATGCGCGACAGCGCCAGCGAATCGATCCAAATATCGCTCACGTTGACGCCGCCTTTGACCGACTCGATAAACGAGCGGTCGAACGTGGCGTTGTGTGCGATCACCGGGCAGCCACCGACAAAATCGGCGAGAGCGGCGACGGCCTCAACCGCCGACGGGGCATCTGCCACATCGGCATTTGTAATGCTCGTGAGCTCGGTAATCTCGGCGGGAATCAGCTGTTTGGGATGCACGAAGGTATCGAAGCGGTCGATGACCTCGCGGCCCGAAAGACGGGCCGCCGAGATCTCGATCAGCTCGTTGTCCTGCACCGAAAGACCCGTGGTCTCGGTATCGAGGACAATCACATCTTCCTCGATAAGGCCGAAGGACTGCGTTTTGGCGCGGTCGGCAAGCGTGGCATAGGAGTCGATGACAAACTGCGGCGTTCCTGACGAAACCGCGTCCTCGATTAGCATGCAATGCCCGCTCGACGAAGGCCCATACGGATCAGGCTGTCACAGACCTGCGGGAACGTCATGTCGTCGGTGTGGCGGATCTCATCCGGATACAGCGACGTATCGGTCATGCCGGGAATGGTATTGGTCTCGAGGATAATGGGACCGTCTTCGCTCACAATAAAGTCGCTGCGCGAGATACCCAGGCAACCGAGGGCCTTGTGAGCGGCACAGGCAAGTTCCTGAGCGCGAGCGTAATTCTCGGGTGAAATCTGCGCCGGAATGCGATGGATATCCGTAGGGTCGACATACTTCACGTCCAGATCGTAGAACTCGCAGTCCTCGGGCTTACGAATCTCGACAATCGGCAGGGCGCGCACGTCATCTTCGCCGTATACGCCGACGGTGATCTCGGTACCCTCGATGCACTTCTCGACCAGCACTTTGTCGCCGTACTCAAACGCCTTGGCGATTGCCGCGGGCAGCTCGGAGGGCTCATGGACCAGGGAAATGCCATAGCTGGAACCGTTGACGGCCGGCTTCACAAAGCAGCGCTCGCCACAAACCTCGACGATATGATCGATATCGACTTCGTCGCCCACCTCGAGCGCAAGGCCGGAGGCAATGGGAATGCCCGCTTTGGCGTATAGGAGCTTAGAGACCTCCTTGTCGGCACCGCAGGCGCTGGCAAGTACGCCCGAGGCCGTGTAGGGGATACCCAGGGTCTCCATGGCACCCTGCATGGCGCCATCCTCACCGCCGGCGCCGTGCATGGCGATAAATGCCACATCGAATCCGCCGGTCGCCATGGTTACCATAAAGTCATCAGCGGCCGTGTCAAGCAGCTCCACCGAGGTGTAGCCGGCTTCCTTCAGCGCCACCACAACGTTCTTTCCCGAATCGAGCGAGATCTCGCGCTCGGCGGAATGACCGCCCGCCAAGACCGCTACGTGCATGTTCTCTAGGCTTTTACCCGGCATGGGCAGACTCCTCCTCTATAATTTCTGCAGCTGATACCATATTGTAGCGATACCCTCTACGTTTCCCCAAAATCGAAAGGCTTCCATGAATCCCAGGACTAAATCTCAGGACATTCGCGACTTGAGCCAAAACGATATTCGCGAGCTCGTGGCCGAACTTGGCCAGCCTGCCTTCCGCGCGAAGCAGCTCATCGAATGGGTCTTTGAGAAGAACGTTTGTTCGTTTGACGATATGACCAACCTCCCCAAGGCTTTCCGTGAGCAGCTTAAAGAGGCTTTTGCCTTTGATACGCCGACTGAACTCACCAAGCAGGTTTCCAAAGATGGCTCGCGCAAGTATCTGCTCGAGTACCACGATGGCATTTCCGTCGAGACTGTTGGCATGCCACGTCGTAACAAGCTTTCCGTCTGCGTTTCCACCCAGGCAGGCTGCGGCATGGGCTGTGCCTTTTGCGCTACCGGTCTCAACGGCCTCAAGCGCTCTCTGACCGCTCAAGAGATCGTCGACCAGGTGCTTCATGTATCCAACGACTTTAGCGAGCGTGCCACAAGCGTTGTCTTCATGGGCCAGGGCGAGCCGTTTGCCAACTACGACGAGGTTCTCAAGGCACTGCGTATCCTCAACGACCCCGATGGCATCGGTATCGGCGCTCGTCACCTCACCGTCTCTACCAGCGGCGTTATTCCCGGTATTCGCAAATTTGCCGATATCCCCGAGCAGTTCACGCTTGCCGTTTCCCTGCATTCCGCCATCCAGTCGACGCGCAATAAGCTCATGCCCGGTGTTAAGAAATACACGCTGCTTCGCCTTCACGAAGCGCTTCAGCTCTACACCGAGAAGACTGGCCGCCGCCCGACCTATGAGTATGCCATGATCGAAGGCGTCAACGATACGAATCCCGAGATGCAGGCACTCTGCGACTTCTGCGAGGGAACGCTGTGCCACGTTAACCTGATTCAACTTAACGACATCGAGGGCAGTCCGCTCAAGCCGTCGCCGATTCATAAGGTTGAGGATCTTCAGCGTCGTCTTGAGTCCCGTGGCATCGAGACCACGATTCGTAACTCCCGTGGTAACGATATTGACGCCGCTTGCGGACAGCTGAAACAGCGCTTCAAAGTTCAGAAGAACGCATAGGGGAGTCGCACTCCAAAACGTTTCATGTGAAACATCGGACGGCCCCTGTTGCAGGATATGCAACAGGGGCCGTTTCATTTATTGACCTCAATTTTGGACCGCTGCTAGCTTCCCCATTGTTTACGGACAAAATAAGCGGCCCTTGTCTCATGAATCAGACAAGGGCCGCTCAAAATATGCAGGGTAATTGTTAGGTACCTAATAGCCTACATTTTCCCATTGGTTGCTAACCCAACCTTGATTAATCTTAGGATTTTTTGTTACCTGAGCAGTGCGCATGGCAACATCTTCTGTCATAACATCCATTTTCTTCTTGGAAGAATCGACAATATCTTGCGCACCACGAAGCAAACGACCTCGAAGTTCATCGTCTGTCGCGATCTTATAGCCAGCAAAGGCACCGGCCGCGACAGTCGTCACCAATGCAATCGCAGTTAAAATCTTATTCCTCATCTTGGCCTCCTTGATCAAACTGAATCATTTCACCAAGAATACGAGAGAGCTCTTCCTCGTCTTTAAACTCAATCTCAATCTTATTCTTTCCACGCGAGCTTTTCACGCGCACATTGGTATTAAATACCTGACGAAGTACACGCGCAGCCTTTTTAAAAGACTGAGGCGTTGCAGGCCGCGGCGTCTTAGGTGTCTCTCCGGCAGAAAACAATGGAGCAAGATTTTCTGTCGCTCTTACGGAAAGGCCCTCCGCAACAACCTTCTCTGCAAGTCGAATTCGAGCATCCTCATAGGGAACTGCAAGAATCGCACGTGCGTGACCAGCAGTAAGTTTACCCTCAAAAATCATCTGCTGAACTACTTCGGGGAGATCGAGAAGGCGCAGCGAATTTGTAATTGCAGAGCGTGATTTGCTTACTGCCTTCGACAATGCCTCCTGGGTCATACCGCTGGCATCAATGAGCTGGCGATAGCCCTTAGCCTCTTCGACGGGATTCAGATCAGAACGCTGAAGGTTTTCGATAAGAGCAAGAGCCAGCATCTCTTCATCATTAACATCTTTAATGATGACAGGCAGCTCCTCAAGACCAGCAAGCTTTGACGCCTGGTAACGACGCTCACCAGCGATGATCTCATAGCCGTTTCCATGCTTGCGAACCAAAAGCGGCTGCAAAACGCCATGTTCTTGGATTGACTCGCTCAACTCGCGAAGTTCAGTTTCATTAAAGTGAATTCGCGGTTGATTAGGGTTGGGAACGATATCCTCAACCGGTAGTTTTGTTTCAGATGCTGTATTTGAAGCAGATGCAGCAGAACCACCGGTCTCATACTCAGCCTCTGAGACCAAAGCATTGAGTCCGCGTCCCAATCCACCGCGTTTCTTTGCACTAGGCACGCTTGATCACCTCTTTTGCAAGGTTCATATACGCTTTTGCACCCTTATTTTGAGGTGCATAGGTAATTACCGGTTCTCCAAAAGACGGAGCTTCAGAGATTTTAACAGTACGGGGAATCAGCGTCTTAAACGCCTTATCACCAAAGTACGATTGAACTTCCTCAACAACCTGATTCGACAAAGAAGTACGTGAGTCATACATGGTCATAAGCACGCCATAGGTGTCTAAGCCCTTGTTCAGACGTGATTTGACCATCTTCATTGACTCAAGCAGCTTCGTAACGCCCTCGAGTGCGTAATACTCACACTGGATTGGAATCAAAACGCTATCTGCTGCGGTCAAGGCATTGATTGTAAGCAGGCCGAGCGAAGGAGGACAGTCAATGAAAATAAAATCGAACTCGTCCTGAATCGGCTCAAGCAAGTCTTTGAGGCGGGTTTCACGAGCAATTGCGCTTACGAGCTCAATTTCAGCACCTGCAAGCTGAATCGTAGCTGGAATTACGAATACCTTTTTGCAATTTGTATCAAGAACAAGCGATTCTGCCGGCACATCATTCAACAATGCATCATAGATGCAGTGATCAAGGTCTTCTTTTTCAATTCCAAATCCACTGGTACTGTTTCCCTGCGGATCAAAATCGACAATCAGTGTCTTACGACCCTGCTCACCCAGTGCTGCTGCAAGGTTTACTGCCGTTGTTGACTTACCGACGCCGCCTTTTTGATTGATGATTGCAATGATACGCGTGTCTTTTGCGTTCTTAGAACGCTTAACGTCGCGAAATCCCACGGTCCCTCCTGGTGTGTATTAAAGCTGTCAAACGGAGGATGTTTCACGTGAAACATTCCGATTCGATATCAACTGCCATGTTTCACGTGAAACACTGCAAGTTGTTAGTATCCATTATGTTTCACGTGAAACATCTAGGCAAGCGGATTCTTCTTTGCCATGCCATTTGCACGAGGCAATGAAACAGATGCTGGATGACTCTTCTTAAGAACAATGAACTCCCTGTGGCCCAAGCCCTCAGGCAAATCGATTGCGTCATTCAGAAGCAAAGTGAAGCCACAAATCTTAGCTGCTGACATGCCAGAAGCAAGCTCCTCATCCGAAGGATTGCCCTTGGTGATAACAAATAGCCCTCCATCCTTGAGGAACGGAGCTGCATACTCAACAAGAATCGGTAGAGGAGCCAGTGCGCGGGCAGTTACGACAGAGAACTGCTTCTTATGGCTTCGAGCATATTCTTCAAGACGATCAGGGACCGCATGAGCATGTTTCAACCCAAGAGCATGAACAAAAGAATTGACGGCATCAACCTTCTTACCAACAGAGTCAATATAAGTAGCTTTACGATGCGTGGTTATGGTTAACGGAATACCAGGGAAGCCCGCACCTGTCCCCATATCGAGCAAAGCTCCCTCAGGAGCCTTATTGATATAGGGGAGCAAAACAAGTGAGTCGAGGATATGAAGTACCGCAGCATCTTCAACGTTAAGAATACGGGTGAGATTAGTTGTCTTATTTGTTTCCAGAACCAAATCCAAATGCTGAATACAATTCCTCATCTCAACATCAGATACGCTCAAGGAATACTCTTTGCAATAGGAAGTTAGACGAGTCAACATCTCGTCAGCTTGCTGATCAGTAAGTACTAACAACGAAAGCTCCTTTCTGACAAAAATCAGTGTATCGAGAACTTTTGACAAAAAAAGGGGACGTGGAAACCACGTCCCCTTAGCATAAGCTCGAGTAGATTATCGAGCAACAATCACCACATGGCGATCGGGGTCAGAACCCTCAGAATGAGTATCGACGGCGTCATTGCCACGAAGTGCAATATGAACCAGTCGGCGCTCGTAGGCATTCATGGGCGGAAGCGAAACACTCTTATGAGTGCGGATGGCACGCTCGGCTGCAGACTGAGCCATGGAGGCAACCTTGTCCTGACGGCGGCTCTTGTATCCCTCGACGTCCACTACAACCGGATACCTAAAGCCAAGCTTGCGGCTCACTAGCAAAGAGAACATAACCTGAAGGGCATCAAGGGTGCGACCATGACGGCCAATGAGAACAGCAAGGTCGGGAGCCGTTACATCCAGAATCAGCTCACCCTCGTCGCCCTCATACTCATCGATAGGAGAGTTGGCGGCATCGAAGTGCGAAAGGATGGAACGCAGGATGGAAATCGCGACATCGGCAATGGTGTCGAGCTCCTCGTCGGTCAGCTCTTCACCGGCCTTGTAGCGCTGTGCAATCTCGGGATAATCGCCCGCGACCTGCGGGGCAACCTCCTCAAGCATATCCTCGATGATCTCTTCAGACATAACGTACTCCAAAAGTTAGGTACCTAAATAAGATTGATATCCCGCTACTTCTTCTTGTGCGGGCGCGGCTTCTTCTCGCGACGAGTGACCTCAACCTGCAGCGGCGCGTTCTTAAGGCGCTCCTCCTCATCGGCCTTCGCCTTGTCGATGACCTTCTGCGTCACAAAAATCTGCTGGATAACCTGCCAAGCAGACGAGACGTCGTAGTACAGCAGAACACCAACGGGAAGGCTCCAGCCCATCCAAAGCATCATGACCGTCATGACAACGGCCATCATACGCATGCTCTGAGCCTGCTGGCCGGTCTGGTTGCGCGACATATAGAGCTGCGGAATCAGGGTCAGGACAGCGAACAGGATCAGGCAGACCAGCGCAGGCAGCGCGACCATAAAGCCATCGGCAAAGGAGGCACTCGGCGTGGTGGTCAGGTCGGGCAGAATATTAAAGAACGAGAACGCGCCGTCGTTAAAGTAGTCCGGCAGGTTACGCAGCAGCGTAAATAGGGCGAACAGGACAGGCATCTGAATCAACAGCGGCAGACAACCAGCCATCGGGTTGAACTTGTTCTCGCTGTAGAACTTCTGCATTTCCTCGGCCTGACGCTGGGGATCGTCGGCATAGCGCTCCTGGATCTCGAGCATCTTGGGCTGCAGCACCTGCATGCGTGCCGTCGACTTAGTCGACTTGAGCATAAGCGGCGTCAGTAGCAGACGGATGATGACCACCAGGATGATGATGGACAGGCCCCAGTCGACCGCAAAGGTCTGGATGAGCTTGAGCAGCTCGAAAAGGATGTTAACGATCCAATCCCACATGTAAGTTTTCCTCCGATAGCGAGTGCCCGCTAGGGCACAGGGTCATAACCGCCGACGTGCAGGGGATTGCAGCGAGCGATGCGCCTCACGGCAAGCCAGCAGCCTCTCAAAACACCGTACTTCTCAATCGCCTGGACGGCGTATTGCGAGCACGTTGGGTAATAAATGCAGGCGTCAGGCAATAAGGGCGAAATAACCTGTTGATATATGCGAATAGGAGCGATGGCAACACGTCGCAAAACGTGATTGCTCATCGCTCCTCCCCGGCAACGCCGGCGCGTTTCATAAGCGAACGCAATGCATTGTCCATCTCCTGAGGCGAAGAAACCCTCGTCTTGGGAGTTGCGAACAAGATGATGTCATAACCCGCAACGGGAAATCCACAGCTGCGGGCGGCCTCGCGCATCACACGCTTAGAACGGTTGCGCACGACAGCACAACCGAGCCGTTTAGCACCAACGAAGGCGACCCTTCCGGAGTCGCCTTCGCCAACCGATTCACATATGGTCATTCGAATCAGAGGGTGATTGAAACGACGCCCCTGACTGAACACATGCTCGAAATCTTGCCGAGACTTAATAGTCTTCATGCGAGATGTGTGTATCGCTGCTAGACAGTGAGACGCTTGCGGCCCTTGGCGCGACGACGGGCGAGCACGGCACGACCACCCTTAGTGGCCATACGGGCACGGAAGCCATGGGTCTTGGCACGCTTACGCTTATTAGGCTGATACGTACGCTTCATCTTAAGTTCCTCCTGCTGCATTTCGAGTGTCCGCGGGGGCGCGGACGCAGATATAGACACGTGAGCTTGAAGATTGTAGGGAAATCAATGTTCAAATGTCAAGAAATCAAAGGTAAAAGGTTGCGCAGTTCACACGGTTCCCCCATAAGCCGAGCTCGATTTAGCGGTGCATGGCAACTTTTCACGATATTTCATCGGGTTTTCAACAGGTCATGTTGGCAATGTTGAGAACTTTTCGTCCGTTTTCCAAAGTTTTCAACAGGTTTTGAAAAGTTGTCGAAAGATGAGAAACATTGCACGGTGAGCTACTATTTGTTCGAAACCTTTTGAAAGATTGCGAGCGGCATGTCTGACGACTTTTACACCATGGTCGATTCCGGAGACCCGGCACCCGACAACGAGCACATCACCGGCGTGCGCGAAGAGCGTGAGGAAGGCGAGCAGACGACCACGCAGGCGCCAAAAGCCATGTACGCCGCGCGCATCGCCGTCTATGACGACATGCTGTCGACACCGCGCGTGATCGTCATTGATCCGCAAGATGTCCGCACGTATTTGGAAGAGACGGCCAACACCGTCTACCAGTGCATGAAAGAACAAGGTGGCCATATCTCGCTCATGGTCATCCGTGAGATTGTCGAAAACTTTATCCACGCGCACTTTGCCGAGCCCATCATCTCGATTCTGGACGGCGGAGACACCATCCGCTTTGCTGATCAAGGACCCGGCATCGACGACAAGGAGCGCGCTTTCGACTTTGGCGTTACCAGCGCAAACAGCAAGATGAAGCGCTATATCCGTGGAACCGGAGCAGGGTTTCCCATGGTGCAGGAGTATTTGGAAAACGCCGGCGGGGCCGTGTCCATCGAGGACAACATGGGCAACGGCACCGTGGTTACGGTAAGCCTGGATCCTAAACGCGTGCAGGAAATCGAACGCGCCGGCGGGCGCGGTGCTGCCGTGCGGCCCGAGACGGAGCAGCCCGCATATCCCCTGCCGGGAGCTTTTGCGCAGCAGCCCATGGCAACGCAACAGATGCAGCCCCGCGTGGGACAGATGCAGCAGCCCGGAATGCTTCCTACACAAGAGTCCCAGGCGGCGTCGATGTCGATGCCGTCAAACGTGCCAGAGGCCATGCCGCTGGCGGATCAGGATGCAGCAGCAATGCAGCAGGCGACGGGGGCACCGGGTGGCCAGCAAATGGGATATCAGCCGTACCAACAGGGATATCCATATCAGCAGATGCCGCCACTGGGGTATGGCCAGCAGTTCCCACAGCAGCACCAGCAGGGATATCAGCAGCCGTACCAGCAGATGCCGCAGCAGCAGTACAACCCCTGGGCCCAGCAGATGACTCCGCAGCCTTACCAACAGTGGCCTCAAAGTTTTCAACAGCAAATGCCGCCGATGCAGAGTTCTCAACAATCAGCAGCTCAAATGATGTATCCTAATGCAGCAAATCAGTATGCGCAGCCACAGCCGGACGTGTTCGTAAGCGATCGCGGCAACGCCGCGCTGGGCTATCTGGCGCAAAATCAAGCGTGCGGTGCAACCGATCTGGCGAGGGCGTTTGGAAACTCGGCCCCCACTTGGTCACGCACGCTCAATGACTTGGCGCAGGCCGGCTTGGTCATCAAGCATGGCCAGAAATACCATCTGACCGAACTCGGCGCCGCTCGCGTGCGAGCTCAGAGCTAAAGAACGGGAGAGACAGTGGACGAGGAAGCAAGCATCATCCTGGGGGATGCCATCGCCTTTTGCCAGCGCGACGGCCAAGATGCACGCCTCATCAACATGCTGGGGCAATCGCGCGCCATAAGCCTGACCGAAGATACGCTCACGATCGAGGCCCCCTCGCGCTTTGCCATCGCGCAGCTCAAAAAGCATCAGCCGACTATTGAGGCCTATCTGGAAGAAATCGCCTTTGCACCGATCGCGCTCGACATCGTGGCACCGCAAGGAGCCGCGGCGGAATCCGCTGCTGCGACGGCGCCCGCCACGGCTCCCGCTGCTTCCCCGGCGGTGCCGGCCTCCGCAGGCGACGTGCCGACAATCGAGCACCAGCACGGCGATGTTTCCCGTGAAACCATGGCACCGTTGCCGACCGCGGCGGCGACGTCAACGAACGCACCCGTCACGCACATGCCTATCGCTCACGACGCAGCGGCGGGCGCGGATTCGGGCATTGCAATCAAGAACACGCTCTCGGCCGATGATTTTCGTCGCATGATGAACCAGATGAAGGGCGGAGCGCCGACTAAGTCCACGCAAGCTGCGACCCCCGCTTCACCCATGCCGGCACCGACCGTACCGGCCGAGCAGAATGCGGATGGAGCCCCGCTCGCCGCGAACTCAAAATTTACCTTTGAGAACTTTGTCTACGGCCCCGAGAACAGCCATGCCTATCGCTCGGCACTCAAGTTTGCCGCCCTCGCGGACGAGCGCGGCACGTGCACATCACTGTTCATCTACGGCAAATCGGGCCTGGGCAAGACGCACCTGCTGCTTGCCATCAAAAACGAGCTCGCCGAGAAGTCGCCCGAGATCAAGGTCAAGTATGCCAACTCCCAGGCATATCTGGACGACCTGATGACCGAGTTCGACCGCCAAAAGAAGAGCAACGCCCCTATCATGCAGGCATACCACGGCGTGGACGTGCTCATCATCGATGACATCCAAAACATCATCGGCAAGCGCGCGAGCGTGGACTACTTTTTCCAGCTCATGGACGAGTTCATCCGCAACAACAAGAAGGTCGTCATCGCGGCAGACCGCGCCCCCAAGGACCTGAGCATGGACGAGCGTCTGACCAGCCGCTTCAACGCCGGCATGCTCTGCTTGGTCGCAGAGCCCAGCTACGAGATGAAATACAAGATCTTGCAGCGCTATTACGAGAACACCATCGTCGCCGCTCCCGAGGCAGGCGACGACTCGCTGCTGGCGGCCTATGGGGGCGACGGCGGGCACCTGACCGACGAGCACTTTAAACACATGGCCGAGGTCTCGGGCACCAACATCCGCGAACTCGAGAGCTTCTGCGAGCGCTGCGCCGGCGAGGCGGGCGACCGCGAGCGCGAGGGCGGGGAGCTCACCTTTGACGATATCGACGCCATCGCCAGCCAGTACTTCGACACATCGGCCAAAAAGATCAACGTCCAGACGGTTCAGTCCGTCATCGAAGAGCAGTACGGCGTGACGCACGAGGAGCTCATCGGCCCGCGTCGCAACGCCAATATCGCCAAAGCACGCCATATCGCTATCTACCTGGCCATCGAGATGTGCGAGATGACGACCACGGCGGTGGGCGCCGAATTTGGCAACCGCAACCACTCGACCGTCAGTACGAGCTACAAAAAGGTCCAGAAGATGATCCAGGAAGACCGCACCGTCACCGAAGACCTCAAGTCGCTGCGCGATAAAATTACACTGCGCTCGTAGGGAAATAGAGACACCTGTTGAAAACTTGTCGAAACCACGGGCATAAGGTGTCTAAAACCCAACCCGCGGTGATGAAAAGTTTTGCGCAGGTTTTGAACGTGGAAAACCACCCCTGTTGCACACAGGTTGCTGTCGATTCTCTTTCTGGGTCTGACCTGCGTCTTTGGGAGTAATCAACAGTTTCGTCAGTGCTATTACTATTATTAAGATATTTATATCTATAGAAAGGTATTAAAAGATGAAGTTCACCGTCAGCCAGAGCTCGCTTACACAAGCCATCGGCGTCGTTATGAAGGGTGTCGCTTCGGCATCCACCCTCCCCATCCTGTCGGGCGTGCTCGTTAAGGCCCAAGACGGCATCTTGGAATTCCAGACCTCTAACTACACCATCTCGATCCGTCATCGCATCGCGGCGCATGTCGAAGAAGAGGGCGAGATGGTTATTCCCTGTAAGATGCTCTCCAATATCACCAAGACCCTCCCCGATGCCCCGGTCACCTTTGAGCTGTCCGAGCGCCAGGTGCTGATTGGTTGCGAGAAGAGCTCTTTCCGCCTGAACACGCTCGATGCCAATGACTTCCCCGAGTTTCCGGCCTATGCCATCGAGAGTGCCGTGGAGCTGCCGACCGATGTCTCTGTCTCTTATACACATCTGACGCTGCCGACGAAGAGGATAGTGTAGATC
>OJOH01000316.1_pt1 | contig 35367 bp, 39 predicted proteins | sample 1598201 | NCBI WGS metagenome assembly OJOH01 (sample SAMN03922462, study PRJEB24848) | human gut metagenome | isolation source: stool sample | host: Homo sapiens | place: Germany | collected 2009-11 | reverse complement strand
GAAGAATTATAAGCGTCTCCAGTGAGAGATGCTGTTACGTTGCCGGTCATTTCGTCGAAGTAGGAAATAGAAACGTTCTCCCGGCCGCTTAAGACTGACGTGTTAAACTTAGACGTGGCAAACGCCGAAAGCGGAACAGCCACCAGCAACAAAGCCGCGAGAGCAAGTGATACGAGACGCTTTTTCATTTCGGATTCCTCCATTTTATCAAAGCCGCCGTTTGGCGGCTTTATTTTTTACGCTTCTTTTGCAGCCACGCAAGGCGTGCTGTCTTTTTTATAGTAACCAGTGCGGTTCAAATCTTCGACGTAGCCGATGACCTTACTCTGGCCCTCCTCGTTGAGCTGATCAAAGGACGCCAGAAGCGCGGACTGCGCGGGAGCAAGTATCACCGGAGCGGGAGCTACTGTTTGCGGCTCCTCACCGGACATAATAAAGCTCGGTGTTGTTTTAAGGGCTTTTGCATATGCTGCAATTCGGTCGCGCCGCATATTGGCGATTTCGCCACTTTCCCAGCGGGAGACGGTGGCCTCAGAAACATCCACAAGCTCTGCGATTTGCTTCTGCGTTAACCCCAGAGCTTTCCGGCGGTTAGATAAATAATTTCCCATGGTAAACCGCTCCTTTCAGCCATTATTATATCTTTTGCGTTGCGTTTTTTGCAATGGGTTTTGACGGAAAAAGCAAAAAAACTTGCATTTTCGTATTGACTTTCATAAAAGTAAGCTGTATACTGTTCTTGCACAAAGGAGGTGAACGGAATGTTCAATCGTGATTTGTTCCTAGCAAAGTGTATAGAGCATGGCGTAAGAACGCAGGATGCAGCTCGAATTATGGGCATCAATCCTGCAACTTTGTCGCGTAAAATGGGCGGAAAGTCGGATTTTACCAGAAATGAAATTCAACTGTTCCGCGCGGCGCTGCATCTTACATCGCAGGAGATGGATGCTATTTTTTTCGCCTGAGCCAAACTTCTTGCGCCTGGAACTTATGTTTATGCAATATAGCGCAACTGGTTGTGCTATATTGCAACTGACTTTAGATTGGAGAAGAGCGCATGAACCGCAGGATATTGTGGGCACTGCTGTGCGAAGCCATCGGGACAGTGGTGTTTAACGTAGGATGGTGGATGGACTGGCCGCCAATGGTGCTTTTTGGCGTACTGCTGGCAGTTACCGGGCTGGACCTGTGGGATGAAAAATAAGGAGGAAAACAAGATGAAGTACAACACGCTGCGGATCATCCGCCAGCTGATGGAGCACGAGCTGGTAGTGGCAGAACAGCAGATTGACCTGCTGAACGAGGAACTGAAGCGGCTGGACCCGGACGGGCTGCTGCCGGAGACCGACGCCCGGGTGAGGGTGCGGAAAGCTGCAAGGGACCGAAGATACGAGATGGAATGTGCGCTGAAGGACTTTGACGCACAGGACTGGAAGTAAGGAGGACAAGGACATGAATGCAGAGGCAAGAGAGGACTTGCGGCAGATGCTGCTGGAGCAGCTAGACGTAGAGCGGAGCGAGTACGATGGGGCCCAGGATGCCCTGAGGGCTATGGACCCGGACAAGGTGCTGGACGAAGGCTATGTGCAGGTGGCGAACCGCAACCGGGCCGCAGAGCGGATCCAGAAGCTGAAGAATGCCATGGCGGAGCTGGAGTACCTGCACCAGGCCAAGGAGACGTCCCCGGAAGAGACGACCCCGGAGCTGGCCTTTCTGGACAGCACCAGGTGCCTGCTGGAGGCCGGGGCCAACATGGCCAACGAGGGCAAGAGGTTGTGCCGGAAGCTCCGGGCGGAGCTGGACCGGGAGGACAGCGACGCCGAGTGTGTGGCCCTGGAAGTGGAGAAGATGCTGGACCGCTTGAACTGCATCATGAACATGGTGCTGGAACAGGAGGGGGTGTTGGAAATATGACCCGGTACATGATCCTGATCCGGACGGACGGCACGGGCCGCCTGATCCGGTGCGACGACGGAGACACCTGCAAGCTGGAGACGCTCCAGCAGCTGGTGGGCGGGCTGATCGAGACGGCAGACAGCTGCCTGGAACCAGGCTGGGCCCGGGAGCCGGTGGACAGCATCAAGCTGATCGTGAACGAGGAAGGCCTGCTGCAGGAGCTGCCGGTAAACTGGAAGGCGATGGAGCTGTACCAGTACGGCTATATGAGCGGCATCGTGGGAACAGCAGTGCTGGCGGCTGCACGCGGGGATGAGCTGATCGGCTTTGCAAAGCCGGTGTGCGAGACCATCTGCGAGGAGTTTGGGATTGATATGGAGGATGGCATATGGAACGACTGACATCCCCCCGGTGCAGCGGCATCAAGGAGGGGTATTGGAGCACTGCCAAAAAGGACGAGCTGGTGCAGCGTCTGGGCCAGTACGAGGACACGGGCCTTACCCCGGAGGAGGTGCGGCAACTGAGCCGCAAGGACAACCGGTTCCAGACCTTTAACCCGGACTAAGGAGGCGAAGAGGATGACCGACCGAAACAATGCCCCGGCGGGGCGGCTGGTGCCGGAGGTGAGAGTGCCGACGGAAAAGGAGCTGCGGGAGCAGAACCACCCGGAAAGGGACGGCAAACCGATGCTGCTGAGCAGCAAGTGGATGGTGGAGGCCGCAGGTGCGATGTGCGACGAGCTGATCACGACGTGCAAGCAGCTGATGGACCGGTTGGACAAAGAGGACAGCGACTGTGTGTATATGGCGCTGGATGCGCGGTGCGCGGCCGAACGGCTGCAACGGGTGCTGCAGACCATCACAGAGCAGGAGGAGTGACGGATGCGGGAAGCGAAGATCCGGGGGACCTTTATGCAGATCCCATACTGGAGGCTGCGGGCGCGGTTCCGGGCCTGCGGGTACCGGGACAAGGAAGTGGCGGCGGGCATCGGGATGTCGCCGTATGCGCTTTCCGGACGGCTGAACGGCAGCCAGCGGTGGCGCAGCGATGAGATCGAGGCGGTGTGTGAGCTGCTGGAGATCGGGCAGGAAGAAATCGGGGAGCTGTTTTTCCCGGAGGTAGAGCAAAACAAAAAGCCCGCCGGTGCTGAGAACACCGGCGGGTTACGAGTGAAAGCGATCTGACAAGAGCCGCTATCACCAGAAGTATAACGCAAACGGAGGTATTTTGCAATGAAAATCAAATCGACGGTATGGCACTGGATGGCGGCTGGGAGCCTTTGCGCCGGACTGCTGTGCGGCATGGGGCTGGAGGGCAACGCCCAGGTGGGCGCACCCATCACGGACGGGCAGTTTGTGACGGCCATGGTGCTGGTGCTGGCGGCAGGGCTCTTCATGCGGCTGGGCTTTGCGGCCCAGGAGCAGGAGGAAAAGGCCGGACACCGGGCGCACCGGCAGCCGGAGAACACCGTGAAAGCCGGAAAGCGGAAGGTGGGGTGAGCAGGATGCGTTACCGTGTGCACATTGAGATGAGCCGGGACGGCTACCCGCTGCGGCTGCAGACGGCCTTGCTGGTGGGCGGCAGCAGCCAGGGCGTGGCCAAAGCCAGAGCGCTGGAGCTGGCACGGGAGCAGCACCCGGAGTGCGACGACTTCCGGGTGTACCATGTGGAGGAGCTTGGCAAATGCAAAAAGACACTGTAAAGACGTCGGTGGTGACACTGCTGGCAGCCGTGCACTATCACAAAGAAGAAATCGTACGGGACATGCGGGACGCGCTGAAAGCGGTAGAGGAGCTGCCCGGCGGGGAGCAGGAAGCTGCCGTGAAGGGCCTGTGCGAAAAGCTGGAAGAGGCAAAAGCACTGGTGTTTGCCTGGGCGAACGACCACGGGGAACCGTGAAGAGAAAAGGAGCAGAGCATGGAAGGAAATATCGAGATCACCATAAAGACGGTGCCCGGCGGGCGCGTGCTGACCAACGTCAATGGCAAAAAATGCAGCGAGAAAGATGTTTTGGAGGTGCTGACGGCGAGCTTTTGCGCGACGGTAGCAGACTGCATGAAGAAGGTGCCGCAGCGGATGCGCCGGCAGCGCTGCAAGGAGTTTGGGCAGATGATGGAGAATATGCTGCTGGCTATGATGAACGGCGGGGCGCGTGTGGCACAGCGGTTTGAAGGCCGGGATGCGGAGTTTATCAAGGAGCTGATGAAGCGGCAGGGAGAGGTACAGGACCAATGACACGGGAGGAGTACGAGCAGAAGCTGGACGCGGCGCTGGAAGAGCTGGACTGGCACGACCCGCGCAGCAGGGAGAGCGACGCACACAAGGTGCTGGAGGCTGCCTCGGTGGACAAGAGCCTGAGCCTGGACGAGTGGATGCAGCTGTATGAGAGATACCGGAAGGCGGTGAAGAAGCTGTGAGCAAAAGCAAGTTGAGCCTGGAGGACAGCATCACGCTGGCGCAGAACAACGCCATTGATTTTACCCACGCATGCGTGACCATTGCCCTGAACGAAAAATTTGGCATTGGCAAAGAACGGCAGAAAAAAGTGAACGCGGTGCGGGACGAAGTGAACGGCAAGGTGCTGGAGATCATGACCCGACCGGCAAGCCGGAAGCACGAGCCGCTGCGGAAGGCGGAAGCCTGGATGCACAGCCAGATGCCGGAGGGCACGGTGTGGGAGCTGCACATCCCGATGGCCAAAGGCCGGGCAAGGTCGCACAAAGAGTGGAAAATGCAGGGAGCCGTGGACAGCGCGGCCACACTGGAGTGGCGGGTGTGCGCCATTGCCTGCGCCGAGGTGCTGGGCTTTGGTGCGGAGCGGCTGAACCGCCTGCACGAAGAAGTGCTGGCGAATTACCGGCAGCTGAACCAGTGGGTGCTGGAGGAAGGCGTGGACGTGGCCATGGAGTGGTTCCGACGGTCGTGCACCAGCGCGTACAAGACCGACGTGGAGGTGCTGGACCGGCCGGATCAGAAAGAGATCTGGGGCTACCGGATGCACGAGGAGCAGGCCATGCGGGAGATGCGCACCCGGCAGGTGCGGAACGAGGTGCGACGGATGTGCGCGCCGAAAGCGCTGCCGCTGGCACCGGCCGAGGTGGAAAAGCGCATCCAGACCGCGCTGCAGTACGGCACACCGGACAGCTGGCAAAGGAGACGGACGAGATGACACTGACGGAAGCAATGCAGTACCGGGGCCTGACGGCGTGGAAGCTGGCGGAGCGGACGGGTGTGAAAACGCAGACGGCGAAGAAGTGGACGGAGCCCGGAGGGACACGGAAAATCACGGTGGAGCGGCTGCGGCAGATCACGGAGATTCTGGACGGCGGGGCGCTGATCACCGAGGACGGCGTGGAGTTTGAACTGTACGGAGGAAAAGTATGAGCAAGGACAAGAGAAAGATCACGCGCAAGCGGTTTTGCAGGCTGCTGGCAGCAAAAATCGGCTCGCAGGTACCGGAGGTGCGGGACTTTGCTGCATGCTGCGTCGGGTTTGAGCAGTACAAGAACCAGCAGATGCGAGAGATGGACGGCCCGGAAGCCCGGCGGAAAGCGGAGCAGGTATTCGGGCGGCTGTGCTGGAAGGATGCGTGGGAAGAGCTGCGAGAGGTGCGGGACAGATGAAGTACATCTACAGCCTGTACGACGCAAAGACCGGGGAGCTGGCCTACAAAGGCAAGGCGGGACAGCTGGTAGCGGATGGCGTTTTTTCACGGAGCGATGACCTGAGCCGACTGTGGGCCAAGCAGCACCTGAAGGGCATCCGGCCCCGAAAATGGAAGGTGGAGCGGGAAGAGATCCGGCCGGTGGCAAAAAAGATAGCGCCGCCCGGCGGGACGACCCGGAAGGTGTGGGTGTACCGGATGACGGACGCCGACGGCCGGGTGGTGTGCGAAGGCACCGCGGTGGAGCTGGTGGAAAAAGGCTTTTTTATCCGGGCAGAGGACGCACCGAATGCCCACCGGGCCGGGCACAATAAGCGCTTGGGCGTGACGTGTGTGGAGCGCCGGAAAGAGGAGCGGCCGATCCGGATCCCGACAGGAGCGGACCGGAAGAAGCGGGAAGGCTTTTCGGAACTGAAGAACGTGAGTGCGAAAGAGCCGGAAAAGACGGAGATGGACGCGCTGCAGGAAGATGTACATGCGCTGTGCCGCTACAATGCGGCGGCACGGAAATGGGGCCGCAAAGAGCTGAGCTATGGATACTGGGCGGCGGCCGGGAAACCGGAGGTGCCGGTATGACCGAGTGGTGCTGCAAGCCGGACTGCCCAGGGAGATCCCCGGCGTGCCATGACCAGTGCGAAAAGTACCGGGAGTGGAAGGGACGGCTGAAAACCGAGAAGGAGTACACCAAAAACGCGATCTACCGGGACAAGGTGAACCGGGGCGATTACGAAAAAGAAGGCTGGATGGCCCACAAGGGACAGCGGAGCAGAAGAAGAAAATGAACAGGAAAAGCCCTCCGGCAATTACGCCGGAGGGCTTTGGCGACGGGACGGGCATAAAGTTTGCCGGGTGCTGCCAGACGCTGGCGGCAGGCGGGAGCCTTTATCAAAGTATATAATATACCTTTTATTTTTATAAGCGTCCGGGCGGGCGCTTGAGGGAGCTTGTATACCCGTTATTATCGTGACTGTGTGGCTCAAAGAAAAGAAAAAAACACAGGCACCTGGCCGGACGAGGAGGGCACCGGGATGCGGAAAAGCTATATCCGGGAGAAGAAGATCCTTTGCGGAGAGGAATACCTGGCGGTGGGGGTGTACCCTGTGACGGATCAGGAGCACCGGCAGCGAGGGAGGAAGTGCAAGGAGAGTGACCGGGGGCAGAAGGCCCGGAACAAAGCGGCCAGCCTGCGGCGGCAGATGCGGAAGACCCTGGCGAACTTTGACAAAAACGGCTTCTGGCTCACGGGGACCTACCAGGACGAGTATGCCCCGGAGTGCTACGAGGATTGCGTCCGGGATGTGAAAAACTACAAGCGTAGGGCCATCCGGGCCATCATGCGGCGGTTTGGGGTGGACAAGCGACGGATCAGGCTGAAGCTGTACGCCTGCCGGAACGGTGACAACGGCAGGGACCACCTGCACGGCTTTGCCCAGGTGCAGGGGCTGGATGCAGCCCAGCGGCGAGAGCTTCGGGAGATGCTGGAGGACCTATGGCGGCAGCGGATCCCCGGGACCAGGGAGTACGAGCCCATGGGGACCATGGACGTAGACCGCCTGGACGTCAAAAAGCTGCTGGGGGTGGACGGCCAGGGCACCAACGGGGTGATGGGGTACATCTACGGACACACCCGGCGGACCTGTGTGGAGACGGACAACCTGATCCTGCCCACACAGCTGCCGGATGCGGACACCAAGTGGAGCCGCAAGCAGCTGCGTGAGGCCTGCCAGGACCACGCTGAGGACAAGGCCTGGTGGGAGCAGCGGTTCCCGGGGTGGGAGTGCATGAAGATCCAGATCTTTGACCCCAGAGGGCTCCACGACAGCGGCCAGGACCGGGCCGAGGGGTGGGAGGCCACAGAGCCTCAGGCTTATGTGATCCTGCGGCGGCGGGGGCTTGCCGGGGTGAGACCCAGGCATCTTGCTTGAGCAAGACCGTTCGGTCGCTTAAAAGCCCCACTGGGGCTTTCATTGCGGAGCTTTGCTCGCAAACGCGAGGTTTGCGAAAGTTCGCACCTGACAGACAAGATAAATTAACGCGCGCGCGAATAAAAACGCGCGATTTGCGCTTACATCAGCGTAAAAATGCGCGGAAAGGCGGGGCACGGGTGACAAAACAGCAGAAAAAGGACGTGCGGCGGGGACTGCGGCGGTATGGCCGGGCGATGGAAGCGGCCGAAGGCACCCCAGACGAGCTGACGCAGGCCTGGGGCAGGGCGATCGGGCAGGCGCTGGACTACTATGCCGAGGCAGACCCGGTGTGCGCGGAGCTTTTGCGGCTGCGATACCTTGCGGGGAGAAGCGAGTGGGATGTGGTGGGCGAACTGCATGTAGGACGGACGACCTACTACCGCAAGGAGCTGGAAGCGCTTTCCACCGTGGCAGTATATGCAGCGCGGGCAGGGCTGATCTGACCCGCCCTCACGAAAACAGGCTGGATGCTGGAGCACCCGGCCTTTTCGGCGTGAAGAAAAAAGTACGCAGTTTTTGTTTTGGGAGAAGGGCGGTAGACTGATAACAACAGCACGGAAAGGAGAGTCGGAGATGGCACAGCGGAAATACTGCAAAAACACAGTGCCGGGCCGACAGGGCCGGGGCAAAAAGTACCCGGCGGCCGTGCGTGCCGAGGTGGTGATGGCCATGATCGGCGAAAACTCCATCTGCGCGGTGGCGCGGAAGTACGGCGTGCCGGAAAGCACCATCCGCAGCTGGATGGCGGAAGAGGCAGGCAAGCCTGACGGCGTGTTTGCCAGGGCGAGAGCCGAGGCGGCGCGGGAAATCGCGGCGCGGGCAGCCCTGGGTGCAAAGGCGCAGGTGGCCTACCTGCAGCAGCGGGCAGCCGAGAACCAGCGGGCGGCCGAGGTGGTGGACAAGCTACACCGGCGGCTGGACGAGGATGCCAGAGCACGGAGTTACGAGGTTGGCGTGCAGCTCAAGAGCGAGGCGGAGACACTGCAGGATGCGGAGGAGACCGGCCTTGTGGTGTACAGTGCGCCGGGAAGCTACGACAGGGAACTGAATGACGAGGAGCGCGAGGCGCTGGAAAAGCAGCTGGAGCGGTACGAGGGCCGGAAGATGACCGACCGGGACGCGGCGAACGTCGCGGCGGTGCTGCTGACGGCAGCGGCCAATGCGGCACAGCTTGCGCCGAGGGACGAGACCGACAGCAGCCAGAGCGCCCCGGCGGTGCTGGTGGAGCCGAAGAGCAGCGAGGCGGAGACCGAGGTGGTACTGGACGGAACGGTTTAAAGGCAGACCCATCGTGTGGAGGCCGCAGCCGAGACAGGCGGCCTTTATGGCCCGCAGCGAGGACGAGGCGCTGTACGGCGGCGCGGCCGGAGGCGGCAAGAGCGATGCGCTGGTGATCGAGGCGCTGCGGCAGGTGGAGATCCCGCACTACCGGGCACTGATCCTGCGCAAGACCTACCCGCAGCTGAGTGAGCTGATCGACAAGACCATGCGCTATTACAGGCCGGTGTTCCCGAAAGCAAAATACAACAGCTCCAGCCACACATGGACCTTCCCCAGCGGGGCAAAGATCACCTTTGGCTCCATGTTCCGGGCACAGGACAAATACAACTATCAGGGCAAAGCCTTTGATTTTATCGGGGTGGACGAGCTGACCCACTTTACCTGGGAAGAGTACAGCTATGTGATGAGCCGCAACCGCCCCACCGGGCCGGGCACACAGGTGTACATCCGGGCCACGGCCAACCCCGGCGGAGTAGGCCACGGATGGGTGAAGGCGCGGTTCATCACACCGGCACCGCCGGGCACCCGGATGGTGCAGCTGGTGGACGTGAAGAAGCCGGACGGTACCTGCGAAAAGCTGCGGCGCACCCGCATTTTTATCCCCAGCACGGTGTTCGACAACAAAAAGCTGCTGGAAAACGACCCAGGCTACCTGGGCACGCTGGCCAGCCTGCCGGAGGCGGACAGGAATGCGCTGCTGTACGGAGACTGGGACAGCTTTTCCGGCCAGGTGTTCACCGAGTGGCGCAATGACCCGGCACACTACGAGGATCAGCGATGGACGCACGTTATCAAGCCGTTCCGCATCCCGGCGCACTGGAAGATCTGGCGCGGGTACGACTTTGGCTATGCAAAACCGTTCTCGGTGGGATGGTACGCGGCGGACGAGGAAGGACGGCTGTATCGCATCCGGGAACTGTACGGCTGCACCGGCACGCCCAACGAGGGCACGAAGGTGAACCCGGTGGAGCAGGCACGGATGATAAGGGAAGCGGAAGAAAACGACCCGAACCTGAAAGGCAGGCACATCCAGGGCGTGGCCGACCCGGCCATTTTTAACGAGAGCCAGGGCGAGAGCATTGCGCAGATGCAGGAAAAGCACCCGAACTACATCTTCTGGACACCGGGCGACCACACGCGGCTGGCGGGCAAGATGCAGTTCCACTACCGGCTGGCCTTTGATGCGGAGGGCCGGCCGATGTTCCAGGTGTTCGACACCTGCAGACACTTCATCCGCACCATCCCGAACTTGGTATATGACGAGAGCAACGTGGAGGACATTGACACCACACAGGAGGATCACATCTACGACGAGTGCCGGTATGTGCTGATGGAGAACCCCATCAGCCCGCGCAAGACCGAGCAGGTGCCGGTGCTGCAGGATGACCCGCTGGACATGGACGTGCGCAAGAGCCCCACGCGGGTGATGAGAGTGTAAGCCGGAAAGGAGAATGGCATGGCGAAAAAGAACGACCTGGCGCAGCAGCCGGGCGGCGGGATGCCGCAGGACGAAAACCGCATGATGCAGGCGGCACAGCTGGCTGCCATGATGGCGCAGGGGATGCAGCAGACGCGGCAGCCTGAGCCGCGGCGGGAAGCGGAAGCTGCACCGGGCACCGGGAGCGCTGCGGGGCAGCAGATCAGTGCGGGAGAACCGGCGGCAGGCAGGACGGAGAACCCCATGGTGCAGATGCTGCAGAGCCTGACAGGACAGACTGGCGGGCAGACGGGACAGCCGGAAGGAACGTACTTTACGGCAGCGGCGGAACCGGCCATCGGAGAGGATGAGATACGGCGAGCCAATGACCTGCTTCAGAAGTACAAGGCAGGCAAGGCCGCGCTGGACAAGCGGATCGTGGACAACGAGCTGTGGTTCCGCATGGGGCACTGGAAGAACTACAAGAACAAGATGATGGAAGGCAAGCCGAAGCCTTCCAGCGGGTGGCTGTTCAACAGCATTGCCAACAAGCACGCCGATGCCATGGACAATTACCCGGAACCGAACGTGCTGCCGAGGGCGGCAGATGACGAGCAGACGGCAAAGGTGCTCTCAAAAATCCTGCCCACGGTGCTGGAGCAGTGCGACTACGAGACAGCCTACAGCGACACCTGGTGGCGCAAGCTCAAGACCGGCACCGGCGTGAAGGGCGTGTTCTGGGATCCGATGCTGCGAGGGGGCCTGGGCGACATCAGCATCCGGAGCGTGAATGTGCTGATGCTGTACTGGGAGCCGGGCGTGGAGGACATCCAGGACAGCCCGAACCTGTTCAGCCTGAGCCTGGCGAACAACGACCGGTTGGAGGGGCAGTACCCGCAGCTGAAGGGGCATACCGGAAGCAGCCTGGACGTGGCAAAGTACATCCATGACGACAGCGTGGACACCAGCGACAAGAGCGTGGTGGTGGACTGGTACTACAAAAAGGCCCTGTCCGGCGGGCAGACGGTGCTGCACTACTGCAAGTTCTGCAACGGGGTGGTGCTGTATGCCAGTGAGAACGACCCGGCAATGGCAGACCGGGGCTTTTACGACCACGGGAAATACCCCTTTGTGTTCGACCCGCTGTTCCGGGAAGAGGACAGCCCGGCGGGCTTTGGGTACATCGACGTGATGAAGGACACCCAGACCGCCATTGATGAGATGAACCACGCCATGGACGAGAACGTGAAGCTGGCCGCGAAGCAGCGGTATGTGCTGAGCGACACGGCAGGCGTGAACGAGGAAGAGCTGGCAGACTTTGGCCGGGACATCGTGCATGTGGTGGGACGGCTGACGGATGACAACTTCCGGCCACTGCAGGTGAGCGGGCTGCAGGGCAACCTGATCACCTACCGGGATGACCGGGTGAGCGAGCTGAAGGAGATCAGCGGAAACCGGGACGTGAGCCAGGGCGGAACCACCAGCGGCCTGACGGCGGCCAGCGCCATTGCGGCGCTGCAGGAAGCGGGCAGCAAACTGAGCCGCGACATGCTGAAGAGCGCATACCGGGCCTTTGCAAAAGAGTGCTACCTGGTGATCGAGCTGATGCGGCAGTTTTACGACGAGCAGCGGGTGTACCGAATCACCGGCGAAAGCGGCGGCACGGAGTATGTGCAGTTTTCCAACGCGGCGCTGCAGCCGCAGCCCGGCGGCATGGTGGGCGGCGTGGAGCTGGGCGACCATGAGCCGGTGTTCGACGTTACGGTGACGGCGGCCAAGAAGAGCACCTTCAGCCGCCTTAGCCAGAACGAGACGGCGAAGGAGTGCTACCAACTGGGGTTCTTTGCGCCGGCGAACGCGGACGCGGCGCTGGCGGCGCTGGACATGATGGACTTTGAAGGCATCGAAAAGGTGCGGGAGCGGGTGAGCCAGAACGGCACGCTGTACCAGCAATTGCAGCAGATGGCCCAGCAGTTGCAGAAGATGGCGGCGATCATCGACCAGCAGAACGGCACCAACGTGAGTGCGGCGGCCAGCGCGGCCGGGCAGGCGGCAGCAGGCAGCGGGGGCGGAAGCGGAGGAAAGACCGCAGCGGCCAGCATTCTGAACAGCCTGGGCGGCGTGGTGGGCGACAGAAGCGGGAGCCTTTCCAGCCAGGCGGCGAAGCGGGCCATGGATGTGAACAACCCGAACAAGGAATAAGGCTGCCATGAGCAGCATGATGTGCGCTGCGGCGCAATAAAAGAACGGAGGAAAACCGGATGATCAAAGCAACGGTAATGCGGACGATGTGGAATGCGGGCAGGACGCAATACACAGTGAAAGCAGAAGGCCACGCGGGCGCAGGCAAGTACGGCAGCGACATTGTGTGCGCGGCCGTGAGCGTGCTGATGCAGACGCTGGCAAACGAGGTGGAGGAAGCTGCACGGGCCGGGGCGCTGACACTGGGTGTTGTGGCCCATGGCGACGGATGGATGAAGGTGGAAGTGACGCCGACCGACAGCATCTGCAATACGATGGAAGCCTGGGTGGAGTTTGTACAGGACGGACTGGACGCCATCGCCCAGAGCTACCCGGACAATGTGCAGCTGGAGATGCACACGGTCTATGCAGACACGGACGCGCCGGACGAGGAAGAAGCACTGAACGTGGCAGACGGAAAGCTGAATTTGCAGTTGTTTGCAGAGGGCGCTGCCGCTTCCGGTTCTGCGGCGGCGGGCGGCGATGCTGCAGGAGAGGGCACGGCGGAGATCACCGGGCCGGAACTGCGGCCGGCACAGGAGCGGCTTGCAAAGCGCTCAAGGCCGGGCAAGACGGCGAAGGCTGCAGGAAATGCCCTATCACCGGCCATGTCCGCCGAGGGAGGCGCGGACGCCGGAGCTCCCCAAAATGGGGAGCCGAGTGCAGAGGAAACGACCGGCGAAGCACAGCAGCAGGAAGAGCCGAAGCAGGCGGACCCGGCCCAAAAGCGCAGGGCCTTTGGCCAGCTGATGCAGGGCGAGTATGCAGCGGAGTTTGAAGAGGCCATGCAGCGTGCGGCACAGCTGGCGGTGCAGAGCGTGCAGGAGAACCCTGCTGTGAAAGGGCTGCTGGAGGCGCTGGGCGAGGCATACGGCATCGACGCCGGGAACGCTGAGAACCTTGAAGCCCTGACCGAGGCCGTGAAGAGCGGCAAGGTGAAGAACGACGAGTACTACGAGACCCTGGCGGCGGAGCGTGGCATCAGCGTGAAGACCGCGCGGGAGCTGGACAAGATGGAAGGCGAGCTGCAGCGGGCCAATGCCGAGAAACAGCGGGCCGAACAGATGCGGCTGGCAGCAGAGCACCAGCAGCGGGCAGCGGCAGTGCGGGCACAGTGGGAAGCGGAAGCAGCACAGCTGAAGGAAAAGTACCCGGCCTTTGAGCTGGACGAGGTGCTGAACAACCCCAGCGTGGCGGACATGATCCGGCGCGGCATCGGGCTGGAAGCGGCATACCGGGCGGCCTACTTTGACCAGCTGATGACCGAGAGCACAGCCCGCACCGCAAAACAGGTGGAGCAGGGCGTGGCGGCCCGGATCCAGCAGCGGGCACAGCGGCCGGCAGAGAACGGCGCGCACCCCGGCGCTGCCGCAGAGACCAAGGTGGACGTGGCGCACATGACCGCCAAGCAGCGGGCCGAGCTGGCAAAGCGGGCACGGCGCGGAGAGCGCATCGTGCTGTGAGAGATTTCCCACGCAACGGGCGTGAGAAGATAAAAACCTTGAAGGAGGATAAAACAGATGACTGAGAAGAGACTGGATCTGCAGATGTTTGCGGACGCTTCCGCACAGCTGCAGAACACCACGGCATCCGGCGGCATGACCGCTGAGATGAAGACCTACTACGAGAAGACCCTGCTGGATCTGGCAGAGCCTGCACTGGTGCATGACCAGTTCGGCGATTCGTACCCCATCCCGGCGAACAACGGCAAGACCATTGAGTTCCGCAAGTATGAGGCACTGCCGAAGGCGACCACTCCGCTGACCGAAGGCGTGACCCCGGCGGGCCAGGCGCTGACCGTGAGCACCATCACGGCAGAGGTGCACCAGTACGGCGGCTGGGCTCCCCTGACCGACATGCTGGATCTGACCGCCATCGACAACAACGTGGTGCAGGCCACGAACGTACTGGCAAGCCAGGCGGGCCGCACCATGGACACCATCGTGCGCGACATCCTGGCGGGCGGCACCAACGTGATCTATGCGCCCAAGGTGGCGGACGGCGTGGAGACCGCCGTGACCAGCCGCGCAGGCCTGGACAAGACCGCGCAGCTGACCGTGGATCTGATCGACCAGGCGGTGGCCCTGCTGCAGAGCCAGAACGCAGACCCCATCGGCGACAGCTATGTGGCCATCGTGCACCCGTACACCAGCTACGACATCCGCAAGGACCCGAACTGGATCGAGGCGCACAAGTACGCAGCCCCGGAGGAGATCTTCAACGGCGAGATCGGCAAGATCAACAACGTGCGCTTTGTGGTGTCCAGCGAGGCAAAGATCTGGAAGGGCACCGGCTGCCCCACCGGCCTTGCCGTATTCGGCACCCTGGTGCTGGGTGCCCACGCCTACGCCACCACCGAGCTGGAGGGCGGCGGCCTGCAGCACATCGTGAAGCAGCTGGGCTACGGCGATGACCCGCTGAACCAGCGCGCATCTGTGGGCTGGAAGGCTGTGAAGACCGCAGAGCGCCTGAGTGAGCAGTACATGGTGCGCATTGAGAGCTGCAGTGCACGCTACAGCGCAAGCGCACTGGCAGACTAAGGAAACGGAAGGAGAACGGACATGGCAGTGAAGAAACAGAACACCGCGCAGGAGGCTGAGGCCGTACAGGCTGAGCCGACCGAGGAGAAGGACACCGTGGTGATCCGGCTGTTCAAGGATAACCAGCGCTACAAGGCACCGGTATTCGTGGGTGTGAACGGCGTGACCTACCTTGTACAGCGCGGCGTGGACGTGGAGGTGCCGAAGGCGGTGGCCGAGGTGCTGGAGCACAGCGAGGAGATGGACAACGCGGCCATGGCAAAGATCACGGCAGCGGAGAACGCAACGGCGCAGGCGGCACAGCGCGTGTGAGCATGACAGAATGAGAGACCCCGGTACAGCGGCACATGGCTGTGCCGGGGCCTTTTGCTTCAGCGGAAAAATTATTTTTTACAGGACGTTTGTCGCCGCCTGCGGGCGGCTCCAAACGCATTTTCACGGGATGGGGTCTGAACGAAAAACGACATTAAAATGAGAAAAATGATACTTTCGATTTGGACTTTGACGGTGAAAAGGCGATTCCGGGCGGGCCGCAGCCCGGCCGGAATTGCGAATAAAAGAAAATGATTCCGCTGATATGCCCAGAGTGAAACGGAGGGCATTTAAAACCGTGATACAGGAAGGAGAATGAAGAATGACGGCGGGACAGGCCATGGAGCAGGCCGACGAGATGCGGCCGAACAACGAGTTTTCGGACACGCTGAAACAAAACTGGCTGCGGCAGTGCGACAGCCGCCTGCGCGGGAGCGTGGTGGCACGCAGCGAGACGGTGGACTTTGACGACGTGGGCGCGGACACGGCATGGGCCGAAGGCCTTGCCTACGACACCGAACTGCTGGCCCCGGAGCAGTTTGCACCCCTGTATGTGCATTGGCTGTGTGCGCAGATGGACCTTGCCTTGGGCGAGACGGCGCGGGCGGCCAACGAGATGCAGCTGTACAGCGACTATGTGCAGGAGTTTGCCGCGTGGATGCGCAGACGCTATGCCCCGGCGGGCGGCGTGCAGTGGAGGTACTGAGATGACGGACGGGCGGAACCTGAACATTTTGCAGAGCGGGCGGCAGATGCTGCGGGCCTTTGGCGGGGTGAACGAGACCTACGGGTGCAGCGAGGCGGAGCTGAGCAGCAGCCTGAATTTTTCGGCCAGAGGGTACCCGGCACTGCAGACCAGGATGATGCGCCGGAAGGTGCAGGAGGTGCAGGACGTGAACGGCATGTACCACCTGAACGGCCTTTTGATCTGCAAGGGAACCACGCTGGAATATACCCCGGACAGCACCGACGCGCGGGAAGGCGCGGTGGTGCTGAAAGGTGCCGTGACGGATAACGAAAAGACCATGACCGGCATGGGAACGAAGATCCTGATCTGGCCGGACAAGAAGGCCTTTGACATCAGCACCGGAAAGCTGGAAGACCTGGCAGCGAAGTGGGCGCTTGGGGATGAAAGTATGACCGTGACCCCGTGCGACGGCGAAGGAAAGACCTACACCCCGGACAGCGTGGGCACCGAGGAACCGGGCAGCCCGGCAGACGGACAGTTGTTTTTGAAGGGCAGCACGGAGGAGCCTTACGGCGCGGGCAGCGTGCTGCTGAAGTACAGCGCAAAGAACAAGAAGTGGACGGAGATCCTTTTACAGAGCCTGCGGCTGCACTGCCCCGGCCTTGGCAGCGTGCTGAAGGAAGGCGACACGGTGACCCTGAGCGGGATGCCGGGCGCGGTGTGCGATGCACTGGCAGCGGGGCTGAACGGCGAGGTGAGCATCGGGACACTGGACGGGGACGACATGGTGGTAACGCTGGTGCCGCAGGAGGACAGCAGCCGGTACTATGGCAGCTGGACGGTGACGGCCACGGGCATGACCTGGAACAGCGCCGACGGAAAGGTGACCGAAAATGAATCGGCCACAGCGCCGGTGACGGCACAGCGGCGGGTGCCGGATCTGGACTTTGTGACGGAGCAGGGCAACCGGGTGTGGGGCTGCAGCAAAAGCGAGAACAGCATTTACGCCTGCGCCCTGGGCGACCCCACCAACTGGTACAGCTACCGGGGCATTGCCTCGGACAGTTACGCGGTGAGCGTGGGCAGCGACGGGGCATTTACCGGCGCGGCCAGCTGCCTGGGATATGTGCTGTTTTTCAAAGAACAGTGCATCCACAAGCTGTACGGCTCGAAGCCAAGCGACTACCAGATGAGCAGCGTGCGGTGCCGGGGCGTGGCGGCAAATGCGGCGCAGAGCCTTTGCGTGATCGCGGAGACGCTGTACTACCTCTCGCCGGACGGGGTGATGGCGTGGAGCGGAAGCCTGCCCACGAAGGTGAGCAGCGCACTGGACACCGGAAAGCTGACGGCGGTTGACAAGGCCGTGGGCGGACAGCTGGACGAGCGGTATTACCTGTACCTGCACCGGAAAACGGACGGCGGAAGCGGGCGGCTGCTGGTGTATGACACCGAGCGGGGCCTGTGGCAGGAGGAAAGCGCGGCAGGCACCGGCATGGTGAGCACCGGGCGGCAGCTGTATCTGTGGGACGGCAATGCCCTGTGGGCGGCAGACCCGGACCGGGAGGCGGCCGGAGACACGGAGACGGCGCTGAAATTTGAAGCGGTGACCGGAGACATCGGCCTTGCCGTGCCGGATGACAAATACATCAGCCGGGTGACGCTGCGGGTGGATGCCCTGGCGCACACGGTGCTGACCGTGGCGGCCAGCTACGACGGCGGGGACTGGGAAACGGTGAGCAGCTGCGCGGTGACGAAAGACCACCAGCGGGTGAACCTGCCCTTTGTGCCAAGGCGGCACGACACCATGCGGCTGAAGTTTGCGGGCACCGGACAGATGGTGCTGCGGAGCATGGCTTTTACCTTTGCGGATGCAGCGGGGGCAAGGGTGAGCGGCGCGGTGCCGAGACGATGAAAGGAGAAGACAATGGCGAGCATTGCAGGACTGGCAGGCATCGGCCTGCCGAGCTTCAGCGACCAGATGCCGGAAGCGGACGCGCGGGCGCTGACGAACTACCTGTACCAGCTGAACGAGCAGCTGATCTATGTGCTGACGAACCTTAGCAGCGAGAACATGAGCGAGGATCATCTGAACGGAAAGGAGAGCTGAAGATGAGCAGACTGAGCAACGCGCGGAGCGAGCTGGAGCGCTTTGAACAGACGAAACCGGCCGACTACCAGAGCAAGTACAAGGGCCAGATCGACAACGTGATGGGCAAGCTGGATGATCTGGGCGGTTACGACTATGACCCGGCGGCCGATACGGCATACCAGCAGTACAAGAGCGAGTATACCCAGAAGGCGAAGCTGGCGAACCAGAACGCACAGGCCAGCGCCAGCGCCCTGACCGGCGGGTATGGCTCCAGCTATGGCACCCAGGCGGGCCAGAAGGCCTATGCGGCGACCATGAGCGACCTGGACAACGTGCTGGACAGCCTGACGAGCCAGAGCCGCAGCGAATACAACACCCGGAAGAGCGGGCTGCAGCAGGAGCTGAACGGCCTGCAGGAGGCCGAGCAGAATGACTACAACAAGTACCAGAAAGACCTGTCGAACTGGTACAACGACCTGAGCTACAGGCAGAACGAGTACAACAACGCCTATGCACAGCGGCAGCAGAACGTGAGCAACACCCTGAACGGGCTGTTCAGCATGCTGGGCTTTGCGGCGCAGATCCTGCCGTTTTTCTTTATCTGAGAATGGAGGTAGAGCATGGGGACCATCAAGAGACTGAACGACCAGCAGAAACAGCAGGCACAGGCGGAAGCGGCCATGCCGGGGGCGTATGAGAACCGCTACGACGAAGGGATCCAGAACGCGCTGGCGGGCATGGACAGTGCCAACAGCGCGGGCCTTGGCTACGACAGCCAGAACGGCACCTACCGGGGCGCATTGAGCCGCCTATTTGGCAACGCGGGCGCAGGGGCCAGTGCGGCCGAGCAGGTGGCAAACAGCCTTAGCGGCGGGTACGGCACGGACTGGGCCAAGAGCGCGGCACAGCAGGCGGCGGCCGGGGAGACGGGCCAGACCGCGAACGTATACGCCCAGGCACGGGCAGACGCGCTGAGCCAGTGGCAGCAGGAGCTGGCGGGCCAGGGAACCCAGCTGAATAACCTGCTGACGCAGGACCAGCTTGCACGCAGCGAGTACGACGGCAGCGTGGCGGATGCGGCGAACTGGCGGAATTACCGGTACGGCCGCACCCAGCAGGCCCGGCAGGAGAACAGCGACTTTTTGAGCAACGTGTGGAACGTGATCAAGAATGTAGGCAGCGATGTGGGCAAGGCCTATAATGCCTACATGGGTTACAGCCAGCAGAAGGCAAATGCCATTACACAGGCGAAGGAGGAGTACCGGAACGGTAACGTGGACGGCGCAAAAGCAATCCTGCGAATGTACCGAATGGACGAAAACATGTTTGACAACCTGCAGGGAGTGAGCGACCTGACGGTGCAGCAAAATGCGGCACTGCTTGAGGGATTCAACATGCTGCAGCAGGGTGCACCGGAGGAGATGATCACACAGTATCTGCAGCCTTACGGGCTGAGCTACGATGTGCTCAAGAACTGGTCCGGCCTGTCGCAGACGGACAAGGACAATCTGGATTACCTGATCAAGGCGGGCGACATTACGGCATCGGGCAACGACAAACTGGGGCAGACCATTGCGAAGGCGGTGGGGTATGGAACGGACAGCATGGACAACTTCAGCACTATTGCAAACCGGGTGAACCAGAGCAACCTGAACTATCTGAGCGGCCAGCTGGCACTGCAGAACCGGTACAGGACCACGACCGGGACAGGAAGCGGGAGAGGCGGAAAGAACAGCAACCAGAACACAAACAAGCAGAGAAACAAGACAGACGGGTACACCCAGCCGCAGCTGAACACGATGCTGAAAGCATACAACAGTATGAAGCCGGATGACAAAAGCTACAGCTACTATACCGATGTGCTGGCGGATGGGGGACGCATCGACCGGCTGAGCGGCGTGGGCAACCCGGGAAAAGCCAACGGCACAGCCTGGGAGCAGGGCATGTACAACGCGCGGAAGATGGCCAACAGCGGGTACAGCCAGAACCAGATCGCAAGCGAGCTGGCCAACAACACGAGCCTGAGCAGCGACCAGATCTCGGCCATTATGAACCAGATCGACTACGAGTGGCGCGGAACGAAGTGATGAGGTGAGCGTATGGGATGGAGCGCACAGGACATTGAAAAGCTGCGCAAACAGAATAATGGGCAGAAGAGCACGCAGGGCACCGGCCAGAGCGCGGCACCGAAAAGCACGACGGCCCCGGCCCCGGCGCGGAGCAGCGGAAGCACCGGCTGGAGCGCGGAGAAAATCGACGCGCTGCGGACGGGCAGCGGGACCAAGCCGGCGGCCAAAAGTACCGACGCCTGGGTGAACCGGAGCGCTGGCACCAGCGTGCGCAGCACGGCACAGAAAGCCGGGACGCAGAGCGCGGGAAAGAGAAACCAGAACCACACGAGCGGAAGCCTGAGCGCGCAGGTGCTGGGGCAGATGACCGGGACCAAGAGCGGAAAGACCTATGCCGAGCGAAACAACGCCATGCCGATGCAGAGCGCGAGCGGGGCAATGGCCAGTGCACCGAACGCGGAGAGCGTAAAAAAGCAGATCAAGGATGCGGACGCAAAGCGGGTGGAAAGCTGGTATGCGCGGGATGCACAGCAGCTGAAGCAGGAGACTGAAGAGCTGAAGGCAACCGACAAGTTCAGCGATTTCGACCGGCTGAACCAGTGGATGGATGAAGACCCGCAGCACCGGCAGCTGGTGCGGCTGCTGCGCACCGGCAAGGGGAACAAGACCTATGCTGAACGAAACAACGCCATGCAGCCGATAAGCGTGAGCGGGGCAATGGCCAGTGCGCCGACGGCGGAAACGAGCACGGAAAAGCGGGAGTACACCGACGCGGAGCTGCTGGCCAAGGGCTACAGCCGCAAGCAGATCCGAGAGGCGCGGCAGTACATTGCCGACTTTGATGCCCTGCCGGACTGGCAGCGGGCGGCGCGGCGCATCTCCAACACGATCGGCGGCATTGTGGACACGGTGGCGTCGGCCCCGCTGATGGCGGGCGAGACGGCCGTGCGGAGCGTGCAGAACGCAGCGGAGACCGGAAAGAACTGGAACGAGCTGCAAGAGAGCGTGAAGAGCGACGACCGGCAGTGGAAACTGCTGCGCCTGATGACCGGCGGAAAGACCCAGTATGCAGGGCGGGACAACGCCATGCAGCTGAACAGCAGCGGGGTGATGGCGGCCCCAGCCCAGAGCACCGGCATGGCCTACACGGACGAAGAGCTGAAGGCCAAGGGCTACAGCCAGAGCGAGATCGACCGGATGCGGGCGCGGATCAGCGGGGCAAAGGTGAGCGAGGGCATCGACCCGGAGAAGAGCCTGGGCTACCAGATGTACAAGCGCGGCCAGCAGCTGAACGAAGCGGCGCAGGCGGGCATGAACCCCATTGCGCGCCAGCTGATGGGCGTGGCTACCAGTGCGGCGGAGAACCTTGCGGTGGCGGGCATCAGCCCGGCGCTGGTGCTGCCGGTGCTGAGCGCCCAGGGCGGCGCGGAGAGCATGGGCCAGAGCATCGAGAAGGGCGAGAGCGCAGGCAAGACGCTGGCAGGCGGCCTTGCGAAGTTTGGCGCGGGCTGGGCCATCAACAGCGTGGGCGCGGCAGACCTTGCCCGGACCATGGGCAGCGACTACGCCAAGGACACGCTGGCGGGCAAGCTGGCGGACATGGTGCGCAGCGTGGCAGACAACGGCGTACTGGCGCAGCAGTACCCGACGGTGGCGAATGCGGTGTCCGGCGGCATCGACAATGCCATGCAGGCCTTTGTGGAGACCTATGCGGACAAGGCCATTGACGCGGCCCTGGGAGACGAGCAGGCGGCGCAGGAGCTGTTTAACAGAGACACCTTTTTGACGGCACTGGAGAGCGGCCTGACGGGCGGCGCATCCGGCGCGCTGGGCGGTGCCGTGGGCACGCAGCTGGGCAGGATGAGCGCGGCGCTGGAGGCGGAAGGACAGACCGGACAGCGGAACGGACCCTCTCCGTCAGCGCAGGGCGCTGACAGCTCTCCCGAAGGGCGAGCTTTGGGGGACGAACTCCCTCAGTCGCCTGCGGGCGACAGCTCCCTCAGGGAGGGAGCCTTGGGAACGGCGGCACAAAAGGCAGAGCAGACGGCGGTGAATGATGACCCGGCGGTGCATACCCCGGTGCAGAACGCCAGCATTGAGGAGTACAAGCAGAGCGTTGACCCCGGCCTTGCGGAATACGTGGACCGTGTGCGGGCGGGCGAAGATCTGGCACCCTACACTGTGACCGAGACCAGCGACCGGATGCGGGACGCCATGCAGCAGCTGACCGGCCTTGACAAGGTGGGCGACCGTACTCTGATGGACGCCAACGCGGTGAAGCACATCACCAACCGGCACGCAGGCGGGGACGGCAGCGCAGACGGCACCATGAAGAACAGCGCGGATGTGGCGCGGGCGGCGTATGTGCTGAACCACTTTGACAATGCGTATCTGGCAACGCGGAAAGCGGACGGATATTATACTGGGAGCCGTAAAAAAGCGCCCATTGTGATCTTTGAGAAAAAAATAGACGGCTCCCACATTGTTGTGGAAGCCGTCTGTGATACAAAGAAAAGTAAAAACTTTATTGTATCTGAGTATTTATCTTCAGTAGGAGTGCCGGAAAAAGAAATAGCGAAAGCTCTGCAGCCCTCTATGGATGCCGTTGCCGACCCCAGAGACACGTCCGGAACGTTAAGTGCAGATACTTCCGCTATTTCAGAAAAAGCGGCAAGAGCCCTGCGGTCATCCGTGAGTGCCGCGTCCGACCCTGAATTATACGTCCGAAACGTAGCCGCAGCCAACTCTGCCACGACAGAGAGCGTGCAGGCCCCTATGGATGCCGCGTCCGACCCCAGAGATACGTCCGAAACGTTAACTGCGCATTCCTCTGCTGACACCACTGTATCACAGCGGGCGGGGGATGTCAACGGCCAGCGGGTGGAAAACGCCGGGGAAACGGTGGAAAGCGCGGCCGTGAAGGAGCTGGCGAAGCGTTGGCGGGTGAGCGATGCGGCAGCGGAGAGCATGAGCCGGAATATGCCGGAAGGCGTGGGCGCCGAGGTGTACACCCCGGCGGCGGCAAGCCTGTACCGGCTGGGCGTGAACGGCGAGGGCGAGAGCTTTGCGCAGGCGCTGCAGATGACCGGCAGCGGGACACTGAGCGGCGCGGTGCGGCAGGTGCTGGCGACCGGCGAGACCGGGCGGCTGGCGCTGGAGATGGCCTACACCCAAGGCAGGGGCGAAGCCGAACGCTACAAAGAGACCAAGGCGGCAGAGCTTGGCAGAAAGCCGGATGCGGCGGCACTGCGGGAAGATGCAGGAACCCTGTACAACGGCGACGGCACCGAGAACGGCAGCCGCCGTGCCGGGGACGAGCTGATCCGGCTGACGGCGGGAGCCAACGGCCTTGCGGCACAGCGGGTGACTGAGGGCATCAAAAACCGGGCGAAGGGACTGATCCAGAGCGGCATCGGGAAGGTGTTCTACTCCGGCGAGGCGGACACGGCCACGGTGCTGCACGAGACCTTCCACGCGGCGAACAGCTGGGACAGCGCGGGCGCACAGGAGATGATCGACACCTTTGAACACTACCTTGTGAAGCAGAACGGCATGGACAGCGTGATGCAGTTGGTGGAAAGCTACCTTGACCGGTACGAGAAGGCAGGCCAGAGCCTGACCTACAACCAGGCCATGGAGGAGATCACTGCCGACGCGATGCAGAGCATCTTTGGCAGCGAGGAGAGCTTCCGCAATTATCTGCGCCAGCAGGCATTGGAAGCGCAGCTGAACGCCAGCGCACTGGGCAAGTGCCAGCGGGTGATGGAGAAGATCGGCACCATGCTGGAGAAGGTGCTGACGGACATCAAGAGCCTGCTGGTGAAGGAGCCCACCAACGCGGCGGCGCGGGCGGCAAAGACGTTGACCGAGCAGCAGCTGAAAGACCTGCAGCAGCTGTGGTTCAACCACCAGACGGACGCGGGCGAAAGCTACCGCGCGGCGCTGGAAGCAAACGGCGGGGCAAACAAAAACGCTGCCGACGGAAAGACGGCAGCGGAAGGAGAAAAATATAACCTGCCCGAAATGGCAAGCGAGACCGAAGAGGAAAAGACAAAGCGTCAGATGGCGCTGACCATCCGGCCGGCACAGCCGAACGCGGAACGAACCGCAAAGGTGAGCGGGCAGAACTGGTCCGGCGTGAGGCCACAGGATGCGAGAAAAGCGATCAGGGAAGTGCTGACTGAATTTGGAATTCAGGAGAAGGAGTTTGACCTTGACGACCTTGATATTGAATTTAGATACGGAAACAATAACATAAAGGAAAGCGTGGGCAAGCAAACAGAGCTGACCCCGCGCGAATACAACGATTTTGCACTGGTGCAGGCAAACATTGAGGAAGTACTGCGAAATGCAAAGCCGCTGGAAGCCCATGCTGACAAGAAAGGTAAGCCCCATGTAGAGGGCATGATCGTGCTGGCAAGTGCGCTGCAGGACGGAGAACGCATCATCCCGGTGCGTGCAGAACTGAAGCTGTTTGATAACCGCCCGACAACGCTCTATTTTGCGATCGCAGAGACTACCACGCAGGAAAGCCGGGATGCAGCCAATAAAAAAAGAACCGGGTCAGAGTCCCGTGGAGATGGTGTTTCCACCACCGACAGCGTGACTACCGGTTCTTCTGAAAGAACCGGGTCAGAGGGGTACGATGCTGGAATCGCTTCCAACATGGAAACCCCTACCGGTTCTTCTGGAAGAGAAACGGATCTTCAGGTGCGTCGGGAGCCATTGCTGGCTCGGGAGGCTGCCCTACCGGTCTCTTCTGACCTCAGTATATTCGATTACTACCGCCTTGTCAACCACGATGCGAATTTTACCAAATACTTTTCAGACGAAGTGGCGCAGAAAGCAGAGAGTGGAATACCGGGCGCGGCCGAGCGGCTGCAGGCGCGGGCGGACGCGATCGAGAAAGACCGGAACTACATCCGGGACCACGGAAAGTACCAGCTGGACGTGGACAGCGAGGACGTGGAAGCCGCGAGGGAAGCGCAGATGGGCAGCGGCCGGGCAGCGAGCGAGGCTGTGCAGAAGGTGATGAAGCAGGCACAGAACGCCACGGTGAGCGACGACAGCCTTTTGTACATTGCCCGGAAGATGGTGAAGGCCAGCGCAAGCCGGATGGACGCAAAGACGATAGCAAGCCGTCTGGCGGCACTGCGGGACTACATGAACGGCGGAAACGTGGACTGGGCCCAGGCCCACGGCTTTGTGCTGGACATGGCGCAGCAGATCATGGAGAAAAGCACAAAGAGAAACGACGCGCTGTGGAAACAGTACCCGGAACTGCATCAGATGGAAATGAGCCTTGAAAAAGGCAGCAAGGACTACCGGGAGGTGGTGTATCAATACGGCAGCTGGGCAGGAGCTACCAAGGAGCTGGCAAGGCACGGCGTGAAGCTGACGCTGACAAAGAACGGCGAGGTGAGCCGGTGGGACGCGGACTTTACCGAGCTGCAGGGAATTGGCGGAGGGCTGCTGCCCACGGAAACACCCAGCAGTGCGGCAGATGCGCTGGAGGCGATGGCAGCCGCGCATGATGCCATCCGCCCGACGATGGAAAGCGCCTACGACAGCGACTGGGACGCGGCAAAGCAGGAACTGGCCATGGAGATCTGGGGCGAATACTTAGGCCTGCCGGGAGTGGCGAACGAAAGCAATGCGGCGCTGCGCAGAAAGTTTGGGCAGCAGACAAAGGAGATGAACGAGAAAGCCAGAAAGCATGCGCTGGCATTACAGGCGCAGGTAAACTTAGAGGAGGCAAAGCGGCGGGCACGGAACCGGCAGAAGATGGCAAAGCCCTATGCGGATGCGACCGCGAAAGCGAAGGAACACTACGCTGAGACCGAGGAAAAGCTGCGGGAGAAGATTGGCGCGAAGGAGCGGAAGCTGGAGCAGCAGGCGGCCATACAGCGGGAAGCCGAACGCGGCCGGGCACGGGAAAAGGTGGCCCTCGCAAAGGCGAAGAACGAACAGCGGCTGGCGCAGATGCGGGAGAGCCGGGATAAGGACAACACCCGGCGGGCCATCCGGAAGGTGACGGGAGAGCTGACAAAGCTGTACGAGCACCCGAAGGAGGGCAGCTACATCCCGGACTATCTGCTGGACAAGGTGATGCCTGTGCTGCAGCTGGCAAACGAGGTGACCGGGAACCGGGAGACCGCCGAGCGGCTGGCAGGCTGGCGGCACCGGGGCGAGGATGGCTGGCACTACACCCCGATGCAGGACACCAAGACCGAGATGGACGCGGCGGTGGACGGACTGCGGCGGGGCATCCAGCGGGAGATGGAAGCGGGCGACCGGGCGAACCTGGAATGGGAGCAGAGCGGCCTGACTGACGCTATCGACAGCTGGCTGGCTGACGTGAATGACAACCGGCAGCGGGAGATCGCGCGGCTGGAAGAGGCCATCCGGAACGCACAGAAGCTGGGCGACGAATACGGCGGCATCGACGGCACGGCGATGGAGGCGCGCCTGAACGCGCTGCAGAAAGAACTGGACGGCTACAAGAGCGGCGGCATGGCGGCGCTTTCGGCCACGGAGCTGCGGGGGCTGCGGGATATCCTGGAGCAGACGGCGCACATCATCAAGATCGACAACGTGGTGGTGGGCGCACAGGAGGACGCCAGGATCGACGACTTTGCCAAGGGCGCGAAGAGAGAGCTGGAAGCGGCGAAGGGCGTGAGCAAAAAGACGGGCCTGCTGGGCAAGGTGAGCCGGAGAATGAACAGCTACCGGATGAACACCATGAACATCGAGCGGATGTTCGAGAGGATGGGCGGATATGCCCACGACGGGTACCTGGAGAGCCTGGGGCAGATGCTGAACGACGGACAGCGGAAGAAAACGAAGATCCAGATCGAGTGCGATCGCATTTTTGACAACGTGACCGGCAAGGCCCACGAGAAGGAACTTTACCACTACACCCACGACCTTGTGGACATCGGGTTCCGGGACGAGAGCGGCCGGGCGCGGAAGGTGAACCACGACCAGTTGGCGGAACTGTGGCTGCAGCTGCAGAACCCGCAGGGACTGCACCACATCCTGCACGGCGGCATTACGCTGGACAACATGGAAGCGAAGGTGAAGGGAGACAACGAACTGGCACAGCTGGACCGCGAGACCGTGCGGGTGGGCGAGCTGAACCTGCGGGACGCGGAAGGAAAGCTGATCGACCTGCGGGACATCGAGATGGACGAGACGGCGGTGCGGCGCAGCCTGCTGGACGAGATCGAGAAGAACCTGACTGACTACGACCGGGCGTGGATCGAGGATTACAGAAAGATGAACGCGAAGACGAGCGGGTACATCAACGAGACGAGCCTGCTGTTGAGCGGCGTGCGGAAGGCAACCACCGAAAACTACATCCACATCAACGTGGATCAGGACGCGAACCCGGAACAGAACAAAGGCATCCGGTACGACAACAGCGTGGGTAACCCCGGCTGGCTGAACCACCGCGTGAACAGCTCGAAGCCGGTGCTGCTGGTGGGCCTTGTGCAGCAGGTGAACACCAGCATCGAGAATACGGCACAGTATGCGGGCATGGCCATCCCGCTGCGGAACGCGGAGAAGATCCTGAACAGCATGCCCGGCGGAAAGACCCTGTTCAAGCAGGTGGAACACACCTGGGGCAAGGCCGGACGGGAATACCTGAACAAGGCACTGGCTGACCTGTGCGGCGTGAAGGACAGCCGGGAAGTGGGAGACGGTGCGTTTGCACGGATGCGCAGCTTTGCAGCGCAGGCGGTACTGAACGCCAATGTGAACGTGACGCTGCTGCAGGCGGCAAGTTTGCCTACGGCGGCGGCAGAGCTGGGCTGGGGCAGCACGGGCAGGGCGGCGGTGCAGTTCGGCGCAAACTTGCTGGACCCGATGAACATTGCGCGGTTCTTTGGCAGCGATGGCGAGAGCGCCCTGACGAAGATCGAAGCGCGGATGGCAGAGCACGGAGACGAACTGCTGCAGTACCGTCTGAAAGGCACCGGCACGGCAGAGCTGGGCAGCGCCGGGGCACAGAAGGGCTTCTTTGGCCGGATGCGCGACGCGGCACGGAACAGCGACAACGCAGCGGTGAGCGGCGCGACCCACGCGGCGGACAAGGTCGTAAGCCTGTGGACGGGCGGCATTACCAAGGCGGACGAGATCACGGTGGCGGCGCTGTGGGCCGGAAGCGAGAGCTATGTGAAGAGCCACCCGGAGGAGTTTGCCGCCGGAGCGGAAGTGACGGACAGCCCGGCATACTGGGCGGCGGTGAACGAAAAGTTCCAGCGGGTGGTGGAGCGCACGCAGCCCAACTACACGGCGATGCAGCGCACCGGCTACCAGCGCACCAAAAACGAGATGGCGAAGTTTCTGATGATGTTCAGCACCCAGCGCCAGCAGAATGCGCAGATCTGGACGGCCAGCGTGGAGGACATGCTGGCACAGTATGAGCGGTACGGCAAGAGCGACAATGCCGAAGCGAAAGCAGAGATCAAAAAGGCGAACGAACGGTTTTTGAACGCGGCCACGAGCCAGGTGGCGCAGACGGCGCTGATCGCGGCGCTGGGGATCGGCGTGAAGTTCCTTTTGCACCGGTGGGATGACCTGCAGGACGAAAACGGCGACATGACCAGGAAGAGTATTCTGGACGCATTGACCTATGACTTTTTCAAGAGCTTTGTGGGCAACTGGACCGGCGGCAGCGAGGTGATGAGCGCAGGGGAGATGATCCTGAACCGCAGCTTTACCAGCTACGACACCATCAGCATGACCGGCATTTCGGCCATCAACGACCTGACCGAGTGCATCGGGAAGGTGTACCAGCTGAACGCCGAGGACACCAGCGGGATGACCGAGGAACAGCTGGAGACCCACAAACAGAAAACGGTGCAGGCCGTGGCCGACATGCTGGGGCAGCTGGGTATGCTGCGGGGCGTACCCTACACGAACCTGAAAAAGCAGGTGCAGGCGGTGACCGGGTGGATGGACACGGCGGCGAACTGGAGCCGGGACGGCGGGAACTTCAACAGCCTGCCGGAGAGCGCCACCGGGCAGTATGACCGGCTGTACAACGCGTATGTGAGCGGAGACCCGGACGAAGCGCAGGCGGCCGTGAAAAAGCTGGACCAGATGGTACAGGCGGGAGCCATTGCCGAGAACAAGATGTACGACCAGCTGAAGACCCGGCTGAAGAAGTACGACGCCGACACCCGGGCGGCGGCAAAGGCACAGATGGAAGGGAACGAAGCCGAGCGGTACCGGCTGGAGACGGAGACCATCGAAGCGCTGTACGACGTGCTGGGCATCCGGAAGAATGTGAAGGAAGACGCGCCGAAGCGGGAAGCCGTGATCGACTGCGTGACCGGGGCTGTGAATGCACTGGAGACCGAGATGCTGAAGGGCGACAGCGGCGACGTGTACGCCGACCTGAAGGAAGCGGCGGACAGCTGGAACGCCGGGGACGTGCAGGCCGAGTATGACCGCCTTGTGAAGGCAGGCAGGAGCGGGGGTACCGTGAAGAACAAGATCACCGAGGCGGTGAAGCCGGAGTACCTTGCGGGCAGCGACGCGGACAAGCAGCGGATGGCGGACATGCTGCTGGCCCTGACCGACGCGGACGGCAAGGCACTGTACACCGAAAAGACCTTTACACAGTGGGAAAAGGCGGCAGAGAAGGCGGCACAGGAACAACCGGAAGAGGATCCGTATGCGCTGCTGCGGTGACAACCAGATGGCAACCATCCGGTGACGTTTTGTCACCCGTAGAAAACACCCCAGCGGGCACATCACATGGCCTGCCGGGGTGTTGCTGTTAAAAAGTACGCAGTTTCAGCGCGGGAAGAAGGGCGGTACACTGGAAGAAAAACGGAAGGAGGACAAGACCATGCAGGTGAAGATCCTGGAAAAGCATTTCGGCGGGGTGGAGTTTACTCCGGAAATGCGGGTGCTGCATCTGGGCGGACAGTCCAGTGTGAACGTGGAGACGCTGGAATTTACCCTGCCGGAGAGCTGGCAGGGAAAGAGCATCACGCTGCACATCCAGCGGCAGGACGGCAGCCTGCCGGCACCCATCCTGCTGGACGAAAACGCCAGCTGCACGGTGGGCAAGGAGTTCACGGCGTCGCGGTGCGGCAGCTGGATGCTGCTGGCACTGGGGGAGGACGGCTTCCGGGCGCTGACACGGCCGGCACGATACGACTGTTACGAGACGTTGGCAACGGACGGCGACGCGGAGATCAGCCCGACGCAGTACGAGACCTTTGTGGCGCGGGTGCTGGCGTACTCGAACAGCGCGGCGACCAGCGCACAGGAGGCACGGAACAGCGCAGGCGCGGCCGCGCAGGATGCACAGAGAGCCGAGGGAGCGCGGACGGAAGCGGTGACGGCGGCCGGGCAGGCGGTGACCGCGCGGACGGCAGCGGAAAGCGGCGCGAAACGGGCCGAGGCAGCAGCCGAGCGGGCAGAACTGACCGCGCCGGAGGACGGGGCAGTGAAGAGCGTGAACGGCAAGGGCGGTGTGGTGACCCTGACAGCCGGGGATGTGGACGCAGTGCCGGAGGACAGTGCGGGCTATGTGAAAAGCATTCAGCTGACCGGACGGACGCTGACCCTGACCATGGGCGACGGCAGCACCCGGACGCTGCAGACCAAGGACACCACAGTGCTGACCGACATGACCGGCGTGCTGGGCGTGGAACACGGCGGCACGGGGAAGAATACGGCCCTGACGGCGGCGGATGTGGGTGCCTACGGCAAGAACGAGACCTACGCAAAGACGGAGGTGTACAGACGGGAGGAAACCTACTCGAAAACGGAGGTGTACAACCAGAAAGAGGCCGACGCCAAGTTCGGCAGGCCTTACAGCCTGCCGCCTGCTACGGCAGACCAGCTGGGCGGCGTCAAGGTGGGCGAAGCGCTGGACATCGCCCCGGACGGCACCCTCAGCGCCAAAACGCTCAATGACAAGATCGCTGCCGCCGTGGCGGTAAAGTCGGAGCCCCGGCTGGTGTGGAACCACTACGAAGAAACCGGAAAAAAGTGGAAGACCTACGATATCAAAATGCCAGACGGCCTGGACTACGTGCACGTCAAGACACGCTACAACGGCCCCGGCAGCCCATACGGCGAAGAAGTAGACATCGCAAAAGGCGGCACGGTCAATCATGACTTCGGCAATGGCACGGGAATTTTCGCATCCAACACGACTTTCCGGACAGACGGGACCCTGCACTTTGCAACAGAATTTTCGACCGGCGGCTACACCGTAGAGATCTGGCTCACCGGCTACCACTACCCCACCCTCGCGGACCTGCTGACGCAGGTGACCGCCGTGGAGAGCAGTGTCACCGATCTTCAGGTGGCCATGTGCGAGCTGTACGAAGAAAAGGAGGAAAATTGATGGCGAAAATTTATGCAGCCCTGATCCGCAAGGGTATCAAGACGCTGGACGAGGTGCCCGCCCGTCTGCGCAGCACCGTGAAAGCCCTGCTGGCCGAAAACGGCATCTCCGCAGTATCCGAGAAGGACGAAGAAACAGAAGAACCTGACGAAACAGAAAGGATGTGACAAAATGGCAATCAAACAGTACAGCCTTGCCAAGGACGGTGCCAGGCAGCTGGCACCGGGCTTTAAGGTGCGCGAGTTCCGGTGTCGCGACGGCAGCGACGTCGTGATGATCGACGAAAGCCTTGTGATGCTTTTGCAGTGCATCCGGGAGCACTTTGGCAAGCCCATCACGATCACCAGCGGGTACCGCACGGCGGCCCACAACGCGGCCGTGGGTGGAGCCAAGAGCAGCCAGCACCTGCTGGGCCGGGCGGCGGACATCCAGGTGGCGGGCGTGTCCGTCGAGGACGTGGCCGCCTACGCCGAAAGCCTGCTGCCCGGCTGGGGCGGCGTTGGCCGCTATCCCGTCAAGGCAGGCCGGGCAAAGGGCTGGGTGCACGTTGACACCCGCGCTAAAAAGAGCAGATGGACGCTGTGAGGGGGTGGCGCATGAAAGATTATTTTTGCATGGCGATTGGCGCGATCGGCGGCGTGATCGCCGGTCTTTTTGGCGGCTGGGATGCCGCCCTGCAAACGCTGGTGATCTTTATGGCCGTCGACTACATCACCGGTCTGATTGTGGCCGGTGTGTTTCACGCATCGCCCAAAACCAAGACCGGGACACTGGAAAGCAGGGCAGGCTGGAAGGGCCTGATCCGTAAGGGCGAAACGCTCCTGATCGTGCTGGTGGCTTGCCAGTTGGATGCCGTGATGGGCTCCGGCTTTGTCCGGGACGCTGTGGTCATCGGCTTTGTGGCCAACGAGACCATTTCCATCATCGAAAACGCCGGTCTGATGGGCCTGCCGATTCCGGCAGTCATCATCAAGGCCGTGGACGTGCTCAAACAAAAAGCAGATTGCCCTGATGGGCAGAAAGGATCCGATCATGTCTAACTATCATATCTCCGCCGGTACCATCGCCCGCACCGCCTGCCTGCTGCTGGCCCTGACCAACCAGATTCTCAGTGCCTGCGGCAAGCCCGTACTGCCCATCGAGAGCGCCACCGTGGAGCAGCTGGTCACCGCTGGCATCACCACCGTGGCCGCGCTGATTGCGTGGTGGAAGAACAACAGCTTCACCACCGCCGCGCTGGAGGCCGACAAGACCTATGACCGGCTGAAGAGCCAGATCAATAAGTAAAAGTGTAACCAAAAGTGTAACCAAAGAATAAAAAGAAGCGTCAATTCTTAACGAATTGACGCTTCTTTTTTGTGGTGGAGGCGATGGGAGTCGAACAGGTAGAGTTATTTTGCGCGCTGAAAAGACAATGCGCAAAATGACGAAACGACGAATAATACTGCACAACAAGTTGAGCGGGGAAACAAGTGAAAGTTGGAGCGCACAAGAAAAAGTGTAACCAAAAGTGTAACCAAAACAGGGAAATCAGCCGGTTGTGCTGTCGGGGGCGGTGCCGACGGCTTTGCGGAAGGCGGCGGTGGTGGCGACAGCCAGATCCTCGCGCTGGCCCTGAAGCTCGTGGCAGTAGACCCCGGCGGTGTCCATGTTTTTGCTGTGGCCGACCAGCATCTTGAGCTGGCTGTCGGTGAGCAGGCCGCTTTCGACACTGACAAAGGTGTGGCGCATCTCATAGAGAGAGACAGGCGGGTCAATGCCGTTGTCGTGCTGATACTTGCGCCAGCGCTTGGAAAGCGTGTCCTGATCCGGGAGCTGGAACAAGGGCGTGTTATAGTTGAGGCGGACGCCGCTGGACTTGAGCAGCTGCACCTGTGCGGTGTAGGCTTCACGGGCCTCGGCGCTCATGTCAAAGGAGCGAATGGCGTTCTCGTTTTTGCCGGTGGTCTGCTCATCAAAAACGTTGATGCTGCGGCGGAGGTTAACGGTGTTGCCTTTGATGTCACCGTACCACAGGCCGACGAGCTCACCGGGGCGAAGGCCGGTAGTGACCGCAAAGCGGTAGGCGTAAATATACTCGTCAAAAACACGGCGCTTGTAGTACAGGCGGGTGCTCACGCTGAACAGTACCTGCAGTGCAGCGGGCTGCAGAATGCTTCGTTCCCCGGTGCGGGCATTTTTGGGAATGGCGAGGTCTTCCGGATTCAGGGCGGTGTACTTATTATGGCGGCACCACTTGACAAAGCGGGTCTCGGTGGCGCGGATCGTCATAAGGGTCTTACGGCTCAGAGGTTCGGTGCTTGTCTGGCGCGGTTTATAGTCTTTGCGCAGGCAGCGCTTTTTAAAGGACAGGTTGATGCACTTTTGCAGATCGCCCTCGGTGAGCTCGTCGATGCGCAGCTCCCCGATGACCGGCAGAATGTAGTTGGCTCCATACCGGGTGCACTGATCAAGATAGGAGGTGCCGCAGGTGAGAGAAATATCCTCCAGCCACTCGGCATACAGGGCGGAGACCTTTTTGCGGCCGTCGTGGATGTTGTCATCAAGCCAGGCGTCGGCCTTGGCGTTGGCTTCGCGCTGGCCGGTGCGGCCGGGCGTGCCGCTGTAGAAGCGCTTTCGCTGGCCGTTTTTCTGCACGGAGACGCACCAGCGGTTTTCTTTTTCGATCCAGACAGCGGTATTTGTACGCTTTTTCATGCTTTGCACACCTCCAAGTATACAGGTTGCGCGTCTGCCTAAAGCGTGCTACAATACAAGGGCAGGCGCGAGTGGAATTCGTATTTTACTCCTTGTTACAGCCCGGCGGTGCATCGTACCACTGCCGGGCACTCTTTTTTTGACGGGTTGCGCGAAACTCCAAAACAGCTTATACTACAAACGGAGCGACGGGTGAAGCCCCGTGCTCTGCATGATACCTCCTACTTTTCTTTTGGGCAGATTTGACGGTTGGCAGAGGCCCCCTCGGCTGGGAACAGCTGAGGGGGCCTTGTGCTGAGTAGCTTGAGCGAGCGACAACCACCAGCTAAGCTGGTGGAGTAAAAATGCTTTAGCTACAAGATTCGAGCGAAGCGAGATGACAAAGAAATTGTCATCTTAGAAGATGCACTTTATGATACTGCTCGTTAGAGCGGTAGGGCAAGTAATGCAGATGAAAGATGCTTGCTCGTGGCCCCTTGCAGGGGCTTTGCCAGTAAGATGCCCTTCTAGGGCTTACTCAAGCCACCGGCTCAGCCGGTGGTTTTGACTACACATGGGCCAATTTAGAAGGAATGTGCCAGAATATGGATTACTTCTTCCTTGACCATTCCGTCAACGAGCTTTCCATTTTTGTACACAGAGGTTGAATCGGTATAAGTGATATCACGCAAGTTTGCATCACGAGTTCCTCTGCCATCATCATATAGAGCATAGAGGTCAAGAATTTCGTTTTTCATTTCGTCCGTAAGAGAAAAATCAAGCGTTGTATAGGTTCCGTTGATCCGAACTTTGATTTCCTCGTCACGGTGCTTTACAAAATCGTTTATAAAGCCGATGGTCTCTCGTTTGGCAACAAAGCTGATGTTCTCAGCGAAGCCACTATCTCCAAGTGGATAGAGACCTGTTTCGCAGTTTGTAAAACTATACCGATTGTCTCCAATTTTAATTATAATGCTGGTCATACCAATAGGAGCAGTTTCCAGACAGTTAAAGTTAAACCGGTAATAATCGAAAGAATCGTTGAGGCAGATCGTTGGATCTACGGTCAGAAGGGTGCCGTTGTCGAAGGTAACGGAAGAATTATAAGCGTCTCCAGTGAGAGATGCTGTTACGTTGCCGGTCATTTCGT